>Ga0187894_10000431_pt1 | contig 56411 bp, 61 predicted proteins | sample GBC1701081metaG_FD_136650 | JGI IMG/M metagenome (GOLD analysis project Ga0187894, IMG submission 136650) | White microbial mat communities from a lava cave in the Kipuka Kanohina Cave System on the Island of Hawaii, USA - GBC170108-1 metaG ...
GCACCGGCGAAGGGCAACATTTGGACGTTGCTCTGCTCGATGTGTACTACCATTACCACGAGGTGAACGTGCATACCTACAGTGGGAGCGGCGGTGCCGTGCAGCCCACGCGTGCGGGTCGTCACATGACGTATGTCTGTCCGGCTGGTGTGTTTCGCGGCAAGGGCGGGTATTTGGTCATCATGGCATTTCTCCATCATTGGAAAGATTTATGTCGAGCGATGGAAAAGCCTGAGCTAACAGAGGACCCTCTGTACAGCACCGATCAAGCCCGGTTACAGCGTCGGGAAGCCGTCGTCAAGATCATCGAAGACTGGCTGCAAACGTTCCCAGACATGCCGAGCGCCGTCGCCCATTTGGAAAAGTTTCAGGTACCAGTCGCGCCGGTGCTCTCGATTGCCGAGACGGTCAAGCATCCGCATCATCGCGCCCGCGGCACCGTACGAACCATCCACGATCGCATCCACGGCGATTTCGCTATGCCGGGAATGCCGCTCAAATTTTCGCGCTTTCCTAAAGATCTGCCTTTGGAAGCAGCTACCCTCGGACAGCACAATGGCGAGATCCTCACGAATTATCTCGGCCGCTCTTTACAAGAGGTGCAGAAGCTGCGCGCAGCCGGGGTGTTAGTGGAGAAAGAGATATAGAGGAGCACAAAAAAAGGAGAGGTATATGCCCGAAGGAACCACCCATATCCTCAACGGCTTACGGGTGTTGGATTTCACTCGTGCTCTGGCCGGACCGACGTGCAGCCGGATGCTGGCCGAAATGGGCGCGGAGGTCATTAAAGTCGAATCCGCCCCAAAAGGAGACTTGAGCCGTAACGCCTCGGTCTTCCGCAATAAGCGCAGTCTGTTCTTCGTGCAGCACAATCGCGGCAAAAAAAGCCTGTGTGTCAATCTGCGTGACCCGCGCGGTATGGCACTGGTTATTGAGCTGATTTCTCAGGTCGATGTCGTGGTGGAAAATTTTAAGCCGGGCGTGATGGCCGAGATGGGATTGAGTTACGAGCGGCTACGCGAATTGAAACCGGACGTCATTCTCTGTTCGATCTCCGCTCTTGGTCAGACTGGTCCGCTCGCCAATCGGCCAGGCTATGATTATATCGCCCAAGCCTACGCCGGGATCACGTCGATGATCGGCGACGAAGATGATATTCCATATATTCCCTTGGTTGGGATGGGTGACGTGAGTACCGGTGTCCACGGCGCCCTGGCAGTGCTGGCGGCGCTGCGTCATCGCGACCAGACTGGACGCGGACAACATCTCGATGTCGCTCTGCTTGATGTCTACTACCATTACCACGAAGTGAACGTTCACCAGGTCAAAGCGAGCGGTGGGAAGATCAAGCCCACCCGCGTCGGTCGTCACTCGACCTACTTATGTCCCGGTGGTGTATTTCGCGGTAAGGGCGGTTCTCTTGTCATTATGGGGTTTCTTCATCATTGGCCGGATTTTTGCCGCGCGATGGAACGACCTGACTTGATCGATAACCCTCACTATCACACTGATCAGGCACGGTTGAAACGTCGGGATGAGGTCGTCAAATTAATTGAAGACTGGCTGCAACTGTTCCCTGACGTTGCCAGCGCCGTAGCACATCTGGAGAGATTTCAGGTACCGGTTGCCCCAGTCCTGTCAGTCGCAGAGACGCTTGAGCATCCGCACCTCCGGGCACGAGGCACCGTTCGCACTATTTACGACCCAGTCCACGGGGAAGAACTGGACGTTCCCGGGTTTCCGCTCAAATTCTCAGAGTTTCCCGAGGAGCTGCCTTTAACCGCCCCAACGCTTGGGCAGCATAATGTGGAGATCCTGACAACTTACCTGCGTCGGAATCCGGAAGAGGTGAAGAAGTTGCAAGCGGACGGAGTGTTGGTAGAAGAGAGAAGATAACCCTCTTCAGTCCATCGTAGGATGCACCCCGCGCGCCCTCCCATAACTCTTAACAGGGAGTACGCCCCAGGACAAAGATAATAAACGCCGCCAGGCTCAGTAGGGTGCGCACCGCGTGTAACTGTCCCCAGCGGGTCAACAACTGAGTCGCTAGGGGAGAGTTCTTATCTAGCGCGGGATCAAGTAGCTGCTTATTGGTGGGGAAAATCACAATAAGGGTAAATGGTATTACGGCTGCTAGCAGCAGTCCACCGATTAACCACCACACCGATGAGCCAGAAAGCCAGGCAATAACTGCACATGCAGAGCCAATCGTAGCCAGTAAAGCCTGCATGATCGCCGCTCGCTGGTAACTCGGAGCGAATTCCATCACTGCCAGAGCACTGCCACACTGCATCCGAGCTGGATGCTCAACCAGGGTGATGTAAAGCGCGGCTCCTGCAAACAATCCGCAGGCCAAGGTCGCAAGCGATTCGAGTAGCATAGTCAGTCTTCTTTAAGGTAGGGCGGGCTCTGCCCGCCAGAAATGGCAGGCGCAGCCTACCCGGCAAAACTATCCCGAGATTTAGCCACGGAGAAGAATTATCTGACTATGCGATTGTCTGCAAGTCTTATCCCCGAAAGTCGAAGAAGAAAGCAAAGAAAAAGCTCATGGACAAAGCTTGTGCACTTGAGACAAACCTTGGAGTGCGCAAGCCGTGCTTGCGCCTTGCCATGCTTTAGGCTCAGGTGAAGCGTAGCTTCCCTGTTGAAGGCGGGAGCCATGCTCCCGCACTCCAAATCGGCGTTGTCCCTAACCCTTGGTGGGCAACACATTACTTTTGCCCACCCTACGTCACTTCTTGCTTGGTGCTACGGGAGGATCAGCGTCCCGCTGAACGTACCATTTTCGCTGCCGAAACAACCCCCTGCCGGGTCACAGGCAAAGAAGAATCCCGTCGCCTGGCTTTGGACGGGGCCGCTCGCACCCGCGTACCGTCCCGTGCCAGTCACAAAGTCCCCTTGGGCTTTCGCACTGAACGTGCCTGTGTTCGGATCCACGCACGACGACCCAGAAGAATAGAAGCTAAACAGCTGGGCCAGAGTGATCGAGTCGGTGCCTACGCAGTTACTCGCAATAAGCGGGAACTCTACCGTCCCCGGTGGACACGTGATGGGCGTTAGCAGCGCGGGCAGAAATTCGCTCTGGCATTGGATTGTAGACGACCCCAGGTTACTCGTTGATTTCGTGAGGTCTAAGCTGGCCTTCTGGCCATCGTTATTGACATCAAAGGCCGAGGGGCTAAAGCTGCCGGCGAAACTCCCTTTCACTCGTATTTGCTTGCCGTGGGAGTTGCCGTCGGCCCAACTAGTGGCCGCGGTTAGTATTAACCCCAAAGTAATACGTACTGCTAGCTTGTGCATACTCATAACGTTCTCCTCATACTGCGTTAAGTGTCGGTTGAAATACACTTTCATCTTTAACTTCCTTGCAGCGCGACCTTACGAGATCGTTCGCGCAGTACGGCGGTGCACGAGCCTTTGCCTCTCCCCGTCCCGAGCAAAGCGTACTGCCAGATCTGCCGAGTTGGGGCTTTTCTCTTGCATTCGTGTCCGTCAGGTGCCAGGAGAGTAAGAAAAGAGCTGTAGGAAGTCATAGGAAAAGGCTGGGATTACTCTAGGATTTCTCTAGGAGTTGCAGGGCAGCAAAAATGAAGGAGAACCAGTATCTTAGCTTTGGTCTCTACCGGCTCGACTCTGAGCACGGGCAACTGTGGCGAGAGACACAAGATGTGAAACTCACACCCAAAGCCCTGGCTGTCTTGCGTTTTTTGGTAGAACGCCCAGGACAAGTGGTCACCAAGGAGGAATTTTTCCAGTCGGTGTGGGCCGAGACAGTCGTCAGTGATGCCGCACTAACCTCGTGCATTCAGGAATTACGCCAGGCGCTACGCGATGATGCTCGCAAGCCTCGCTACATCGAGACCGTCCACCGGCGAGGGTTCCGCTTCCTCGCTCCGGTTACGGCCCAGGCGAATGGGTCGGCGCCGCACGTCGAACCGATTGAAGCACCGCTCACCCCTGTCCTGCCACTTTTCTCCCCACCCGCCGTGCCGGACGACTCTTTTCCTTTGCCCCCAGTCCCTGCTTCACCTACTGCTGAGGTGGAAAAGGCTCAGGAGCCTTTATCTGCTGACCCTAGTCTTCTCCCCTCGCCGTCCGCTCCCACTCGTTTTCCGCCAGTCCGGAATCTGATCCTCGTAGGGCTCGCGCTTCTCGTCGGGGTCATGGTCGCCGTCCAATATCTCTCATTGCCAGCCCCCAATCCCCAATCCCTACCCCCCAGTCCCCAACCCCTGCCCTTGCCTGACAAGCCTTCAATCGTCGTGCTGCCGTTCGTGAATCTCAGCGAGGATCCTAAGCAAGAGTATTTCAGCGATGGCATCACCGAGGATCTCACCAGTGACCTCTCCCAGCTCTCCAACCTGTTTGTCATCGCCCGCCACTCTGCCTTTACCTACAAGGGCAAGGCGGTCAAGGTACAGGACGTGAGCAAAGAGTTGGGGGTGCGCTACGTGTTAGAAGGCAGCGTGCGCAAGGCGGATGACCAGGTCCGGATCTCGGCCCAGTTGATCGATGCCACCACCGGCGCTCACCTCTGGGCGGGGAGCGGTATGATCGCCCGCTCAAGGACATCTTTGCCTTGCAGGATGAGATCGTGCAGAAGATCGTGGCGAATCTGCGGGTCGAGGTGCGGGAAGCCGAGTTCGCGCGGGTGCGCCGCATTCCTACGGACAACCTGACCGCCTATGACTCCGTCCTGCGGGGGATAGAGGCTATTGGCCGCTTCACCAAAGAAGCGATTGCCCAGGCACGGCAGATGTATGAGCGAGCTATCAAGCTGGACCCCCAGTATGCGGAGGCATACGCATTGCTGGGAGAGACCTACTACCTGGAGTGGATCTTTCGCTGGAGTGCGGATCCGCAGACCCTAGAGCATGCGTTAGAGCTGGCGCAACGGGCTGTGACCCTGGATGATTCTCTGCCTGTGGCCCATGCGCACTTAGGCATGGTCTATGCGCAACAACAGCAATATGACCAAGTCATTACCCAAAGCGAGCGAGCCATCGCGCTTGATCCCAACAATGCGAATAACTATGTCCTACAGGCAGAGGTGCTGAGCGTCGTGGGTCGGCCAGAGGAAGCTCTGCGGTCGGTGGAGCAGGCCATGCGGCTCAACCCCCGCTATCCTGCCTTGTACCTCATCCAAGCAGGCTGGACCTATAACATGACGGGACGGTATGAGGAAGCGATCACCGCGCTGAAGACCCCCCTCGTGCAGAACCCCGATTTTCTGGCTATCCACCTTTTCCTGGCTATCAGCTACCTGGGGCAGTGGCACTCTCAACTGAGTTCAGATACCCGCACCCTGGAGCAGGCGTCGGCGGCAGCGCAACGGGTCATCGCCCTTAATGACGCTAACCCTGTGGGCCACATGCTTTTGGGTTATGTCTATCTGAGCCACAAGCAGTATGAGCAAGCCGTCACTGAGATGAATCGGGCCATTGCCCTCGATCCTACCTCGGCTATCTGCCATGCGGTCTTGGCGGAGACGTTAGGTTGGATGGGCAAGCCGGAGGAAGCCGTGCAGATGGTCGAGCAGGCGCTGAGCCGGAAACCCGCTGTTGTGGACGAACACTTAGGCAGCATAGGCGCTGCCTATTATCTGGCCGGGCGGCCAGAGGAGGCGATTGCGCCGCTGAAGCAATATATTACCCGCTACCCCAACCATTTGGGTCCTCACTTAACCTTGGCTTCGGCCTACAGTGAGTTAGGCAAAGAAGCCGAGGCGCGGGCGGAGGCGGCCGAAGTCCTGCGGCTCAATCCCAATTTCTCGCTGGAAGTTGGGAGGCAGAGGTCTCCTCTCAAAGATCAAGCACGCCTAGAGCACGAGCTTGCCATTCTGCGCAAGGTGGGGCTCAAGTGAGTGATGGGTAGTGGAGCCCGGATGCAGCGAAGCGGAATCCAAGCTTCATCACTGTTCGCCTTGCCGCTACAGGAAGTCAGTTGACCAAGGAAGAAAACTGAATCATACTTTATCCTTCTTAGTATTACACTAAAGAACTATGCGCACGAGTAAGATCCTCTCAATTACCTTACCGCCGGCCATGCTCGCCGAAGCTGAACGGCTTGCTAAGCAAGAACATCGCACCAAAAGTGAACTGGTCCGGGAAGCCTTACGCCGGTATATGCAAGCCAGGGAATGGGAAACAATTCGCGCCTATGGTTCGGCCAAGGCTAAAGAACTGGGAATTACCGAAGACGATGTCGAGCACTTGATTCACGAGTACCGCTCTGAGAAGCGACGTAAACGCGAACGCCTGAAAAAAACCGCGTAACATGCTGCGCGTGGTCGCCGACACCAATGTCTACGTGTCTGCCTTCGTTTTTGGTGGTGTCTCTGAACGTGTTCTCCGACTTGCCGAGCAGCAATACTTCTTGCTCTACATCTCGGACGCCATTACGCGTGAGATAGAGGAAGTTTTGACCGAGAAGTTCCAATATTCCCCGGTCGCCCTACGTCTCATGAAGCGCAAAGTGTCACGGATAACCCGGCGTGTCCGTAGGGTCCGGGTGCGTATCGCCGCGAGTGTCGATCCCGACGACGATCGTGTCTTAGAGTGCGCCGTTGCTGCCCACGCGGAGTTCATCGTTTCTGGGGATCGTCATCTGCTTGACCTTCACCCCTACCGTAACATCGTGGTTGTCCAGCCCGCGCGCTTTTTAGAACTCCGCGCCTGGGAGCAGTGAGGTAGGGGCGCACGCCGTGCGCCCCTACCTCATTAGAGCTTCGCCGACGGTACCACCAACTTCTCGGCCAAACGTTCGATCTCGGCTTTCATACCTTTGGCATCGCTGGGAATAGCGCCAACGATCACCTGATCTACACCCACGTCACGATAGCGTTTAATCATATCCATTTCGATCGGGAGGCCAAGCCCGGGGGAAGCGGCAAAAGAAAACTTCACCGCGCCGCGTCCTGCCGCTTGGGCATATTGTTTGATGCGCGCGATTTTCGCCTGCGCATCCTCTACGCTCACGTTCACGCCAAACCAGCCATCGCCCACCTCGGCAACACGCTTGAGGGCCGGCGTGCTCTCACCGCCAAAGATGATCGGTGGGTGGGGTTTTTGCACCGGCTTGGGATACATGCGCACTTTGGGAAAGCTGCAGAACTCACCCTTAAACGACGGCTCTTCTTCAGTCCATAACAACTTCATCGCCTTGAGGTATTCCCGCGTTCGTTCGGCGCGCCGTTCCCATGGCACTCCGACCGCGGTGAATTCTTCTGCCAGCCAGCCGACTCCGACCCCGAGCTCGAAGCGCCCGTTGGAAAGCTTATCGAGACTGGCGATCTCTTTGGCCGTCACTACCGGACTCCGTTCGGGAATCAGACTAATACCAGTGCAGAGGCGAATGCGCTTGGTGTGCGCGGCCGCAAAGGTCAGCGCGACGTAGGGGTCAAGAATATCCATCGTGGTCGGGAGTGGCAGTCGGCCATCCGTCGAGTAGGGATATTTCGAAGCGTATTGGTCAATGAGCACCACATGCTCAGGCGCCCACAGCGAGTGAAATCCGCACTGGTCGGTCGTCTGGGCGATTAGTGTGGCGATCGCAGGATCGGTAGTCGGGCCGATACCAACGGCAAAGAAACCAATTTTCATAGAACCCTCCTAATTAGATGAAATAGAAAAATGTGGAGTACAGATAAAACACTTTGGTGCGGCAGCCCTTTTACTCTTCAGCTCCACCCTCAACTTTGAGCCGCGCTTCGCGGCCTTTGTCCGGCGTCGGGTCTTTTACTAATCCGTAGCTCTGCCGTCCCTCGTGATCTTCGGGAAGATACTCGGTAATCGGCAATCCTTCCGGCGTCACAAACAGTAAGCAATGGCAGTATTTCCACTGTTTCATCTCATCGCAGGCGCAGACCCATTCGCGGCTGCGTTCTAGTTCAGCTTTCTTGTCCGGATAGAAATTACACGGACAGAGTGGGCGACCAACCTCGTCGATATTCGCAGCCAAACCCAAGACCACTGCTTCAGTCACCTCTTTGTCCGGATGAGGTGAGGTGCCGCTCTTTTCCCAATATTTTTGCACGTACACACGCATCCGCTGCAAGCTTTTTGCCGACGGCTGATCCATAATGTTCCCTTTCTGCGGTTGCTTTCTGGCTCGCCCTTTTTATGATGTCTCTCACCCTTATGCCATTTTTCCCCCGGAGGAGGAACATGCCTGCGAAAATCTATGTCACGCGCGAGCTTCCCGAAGCCGCACTCGCTATCCTGCGCGACTGTGGAGACCTACAGCTATGGTCAAAGGATGAGATTATCCCTCGCGAGATTCTCCTCCGAGAAGTGCACGATAGTATGGCCCTTCTCTGTATGGTCACCGAGCGGGTCGACGAAGAGCTGCTCGCCCATGCGCCGCAACTCAAGATCGTCGCCAATATGGCGGTGGGGTACGACAATGTGGATGTTCCCGCCCTGACTCGCCGAGGGGTGGTGTTCACTAACACTCCGGGTGTGCTGACCGAGACGACGGCAGATCTCGCTTTCTCTCTCATTCTCGCGATTGCACGCCGGATCAGTGAAGGAGAACGGGTTGTCCGTTCGGGGCGCTGGCGCGCCTGGAGTCCGTTTGCTTTTCTTGGTTACGATGTCCACCACGCGACGCTGGGCATTATTGGTTTGGGGCGCATCGGTATGGAAGTGGCAAAACGGGCCAAGGGCTTCGACATGCGTGTTCTCTACAGCAATCGCAGCCGTAACCAGGAAGCGGAAGAACAGTTCGGTTGTCGCTGGGTCGATCTGCTGACACTGTTGCGCGAATCCGATTTTGTCGTCGCCCTCGTCCCACTCACGGCAGCGACGCGGCACCTGCTGTCTACGCCGCAGTTCGCGCTGATGAAACGCAGCGCGTTTCTGATTAACGCCGCCCGTGGGCCGATTGTCGATCAACCAGCGCTGTACATCGCTTTGCGTGACGGGCTGATTGCCGGGGCCGCACTGGATGTGACAGATCCTGAGCCAATCCCCATGAACGACCCTCTACTCTCTTTGGAAAACTGCTTGATTGTTCCCCATGTTGGCAGCGCCAGTGTCGCCACTCGCACCCGTATGGCGACGTTGGCGGCGGAAAATATTGCTGCCTTTCTGTCCGGTCAGCATCCACCGACGCCGGTGAATTCAGAGGCGTTAGGAAAAGAACAACCAAACGAATAGCATCCGTAGTTTCCTACACACGTCGTTATGGTCGAAAATAGGGGATCACATGTTTGCCAAACAGCTTGATCGAGTCCATGATGTTTTGATGCGGAATGCGGCCGAATTGCATGAAGCAGAGCACCTGATCGACTCCGGCAGCTTCATACTTTTTGAGGATCCGGATGCAGGTGTCGGGACTGCCCATGCAGAACATGCCGCCTTCGATCAATTCATCCAATGACTTGCCGGTTCGTTCCCCTCCCACCGCGTTGATGGCAAATTTATACGAGTCGGGAATCTTCACTCCCTGTTCTTGCCAGGGGCGATAGAGCTGCAGCGACTTATTGAGGAACCATTCTCCCGCCGGCCCGCCGATCTCCCGCGCTTGTTTGTCGGTCTCGGCGCAGTGGATTATCCCCAGTGCGGCCACCTGATTGTTGACAAACGCGCCGACTGGTTCCGCTTGGGCAATCCCTTCGCGATACAGGTCGACGCGACGGGTGAGTTCCTCTGGTTGCCCGATGTTGAAACACAGCACCCCAATACCTTTGCGCCCGGCGACGGAAAAACTGTCTGGTTGCGCACAGGCCATCCAGAGCGGTGGGTGCGGATTTTGTACGGGTTTGGGAATGACCGAACGCGGCGGGATCTTGAAAAAGCGCCCCTCATGCGAGAAGGGGTCCTCGAGCCACATGCGCGGGATGATCGAAAGGGCTTCTTCCCACATCGCCTTGGTGTCTTCCGGGTCGATGCCAAACCCACCCATTTCAACGAGCGTCGTCGAACGTCCAGTGCCGAGTTCAACTCGACCGTCGCTGAGAATGTCGAGCACTGCCGCTCGCTCTGCCACCCGGATAGGGTGATTGTACTGCGGCGGCAGCAAGGCTACTGCGTGCCCGATACGGATCGTACTGGTCCGTTGCGAGACGGCGCCATACAGGACCTCCGGCGCCGGGCAATAGGAAAATTCTGACAGAAAGTGATGTTCGACGGTCCAGAAGTATTCAAAGCCCATCTCTTCGGCCAGCATCACTTGGGCAATGACCTGCTTGTAGGTGTCCTGGACGATGCCGGGATAGTGGGGCTCAGGAATCTGGATTTCATACATCATGCCGAACTTCATTGATCCTCCCTCCGTACTTATCCCTCACTCCTGATCCCTCCTCCTTAGTCTTGCCCCGACGGCCAATGGTCGAGCGCCCCTAACCCTTCAAGCGCGAGTCCGTAGCCGAGGTTATCGAGCATGAGACGCTTCAGTTGTTGGGTCAGCGCCACCCGTGCGTAGCGCACGGTGAGCGGAGGTTGCTTGACCACTTGCTCGGCCAGTTCCCACGCGCGCGCCAGCAGTTTGTCTCGCGGCAATACTTCATTGACAACCCCTAAGTTCAACGCTTCCTGCGCGGAGAGCTTTTGGCCGGTCAGCAGAAAGTAGCGACCACGGTTGATACCCAAGACCAGCGGCCACACCACGTGTACACCGTCGCCCGGCACCAGGCCGTTAGGAAAATGCGGCGCATCTTGAAATACTGCATGGTCCGCCGCCAACACGATATCACACAGGACGGCTAATTCGGCATGAATAATGGCAGGGCCGTTCACCGCGGCGATCATGGGTACTTCGATATCGAGCAGATTCATGAGTAGACGTTTCGCATCCCAATAGATGTGGTCCCACGAACGCGGAGTGATTTTCCCCAAGCTGCCAATTTCGAACTCCGCATTAAATTTATCGCCGGTCCCGGTCATGATAATGACCTTGTTTTCAGGATCGGCGCCGATGTCGCTGAAACAATATCCCAGCTCTTCGTGAGGGCCAGCACCCCACTTAAGGGTCCCGCCATTCGTGTGGAGCGCAATCTGCAAGATGCCGTTGCGTCGTTCCATACGGATGTGTTTGTATTTATTGACGTAGTCGCTAAATTTGATCATACACCCTCCTTTCGCTGGGGGTTAAAGCACCCTTAGCGCTCTCTGGCAAGAGCAACACACCTCTACACCGGGCGGTGACGTAGGTTCGGCCACAACCTGCGCCACACGCTTACTGGCCGGTCAAGGATTTATCACTATCGGTGAAAAAGGGAGAGTTTTCTTGATCTGGGAACCGACCTCTTGCGCCGAGTGGATCGAGGGGAAAGGACCAAGCACGACGCGATGCCAACCCTGGTGGGCTCCAGTGGCTTGGGCAATTTCCGGTTGGTAGCCTTTGTCACGTAAGAGTCGAGCTACCTGTTCTGCTTCGCTCTTACTATTGAAGGCGGCAACCTGCAGGCGATAGCTGTCTTGACTCGTGGGAAGCGGCCCAGACGGAGCTGAGGTTTCTTTCACTAGCGCAGAAGGCTTTTCCCCTGGCGCAACTGGTGGGGAAAGAGGCAGTACATTATACGCGGCAACTTCGACTGCGGCACTCTTTTTCCCCGCTTCGGGCGGCGAGTTCAGTTCTTTGGGCGGGACAGTCTCTTTCGTCCCAGACGGAGCCGAGGCAGCCGCGTATTGTATCGGCGGATTGGGAAACCCAGCGGGGAGGTCTGGCACTTGCTCCGCTAAATGGCGTCCTAAATCATCAATGGCACGAGTCATCTGCGTATCTGAGAGATTGGAGAACGTCTGGATGGCATTAGGAACGACTGAGAGTGGTGACAGCGGCACTCCCCCTGAGCGGAACTTGGTCGCGTAGAACCCTTCGGCCAGAGTTTGCCCAGTCGCTCCATCCACCAGGCGGAAGCTTCCAGCCAAGGTGAGTTGCGAGTAGAGCGCGAGATACAACCGGTCGGCTCTGGTGACCTCTCCATAGATTAATGCATCACATCCCACCGCTTTTCCGACCTGCGGAACAGGAAAATTTCTCCATCCTCTCCCAAGGGACTTAAGACGGGCATCGATGTCGTACAGTTCTCCATCAGCAAAGCGCTTGAGGCTGAGGTTTCCGGCAAAACTGCGGCGCACTTTATTGGCGAGATCTTGGGTATCGGTCTGGTCTGCGAAGGGGAGGACACACACCCGCTTCGGTGTTGTGCGGTCTTGCTGGCTCCAAGCAGTAAAACGGGAAGTAGGAGCTGGTGGGATGGTTTTCGCGCAGGCAGTAAGAAGACAAAGGCCTACGGCCCACGCGCATCTCACCGCCTTCTTCAGCATCATCCCCTCCCACGCTGAGTGAGCAGCTCTCTGCCACAACCTGCCCCCCCCTTGTACACGAAAACCCTACCGGAGGAAACGTCGCCAAAAACTATCTTTCCCATGCTTACAGGAAAAATCTCTGTACGTGGGAGCAATCCTTGTCTGAGGCCGGGAAAGTACGCTACAGTGCGCAGGCGGTGCAGCACAAAGGAGGACATCCCGATGCAATATGATCTGCTGCTCAAGAATGGCTTTCTCGTCAATGGTTCTGGTCTGCCCGGCTACTACGGCGACCTTGGCATTGCTGACGGGAAGATCGCTGCGCTGGGCAAGGTTGAAGGCTCAGCTAAGGAGACTATCGATGCACGGGGGCTGGTTGTCGCTCCCGGCTTCGTTGACGTCCATACGCACTACGATGCCCAGCTCTTCTGGGATCCTCTAGCGACTCCAAGTTGCTGGCACGGCTTCACCAGTGTGTTCATGACCAACTGTGGATTTGGTCTAGCTCCCTGTAAACCACAGGATCGGGAATACATCACCCGCATGTTGGTCAAGGTCGAAGCCATGCCGTTGGAAAGTCTGAAAGCAGGCGTGCCGTGGAACTGGGAAAGCTATGGCGAATACCTTGACGCCCTTGACCGCCGTCTCGGGGTGAACGTCATGGCCTTAGCGCCCCACTCGACGATCCGCTATCACGTGATGGGCGACGAGGCGCGGCAACGGGAAGCAACCTCGGGAGAGATTCACGCCATGCAAGCTGTAGTGGCTGACTGCATAAAAGCGGGCGCCTTCGGTTTCTCCTCTTCCTACGGCCCGGTGCACTTCGACGGCGATGGGATTCCAGTACCGAGTCGTTTTGCTTCACAGGATGAAACGGTCGCTTTAGCTCGCACGCTGAAGGATTTTCATCGGGGAACGGTGTGTGTCATTCCCCCTGGTATTCCCAGAGTGAGCGCGGACGACATGGCGTATATGGCCAGACTGTCGCGCGAAAGTGGACGCCCGGTGGTGTGGAATCTGCTCTCGCAAACGTGGGACTCTCCCGATCACTGGCGGCGGGTACTGGACTGGACCGCGGACGTATTTCGTGAAGGCGCCCGTGTTCATCCTCTTTCGTTGTGTGAGCGCTTTGATCTTACCTTCACCCTGCGCGGCGCGGTATTTGAGGATATGCCGGCCTGGAAAGCCGCAATCTCTGGCTCGCGGGCACAGAAGATCGCCAATCTTTCGAACCCAGAGCTTCGGGCGGCAATGCAGCGTGATCTTGACGATCCCGCTCCCAAGGTTTTCTCCAAGCGTCTGCAAGATGTGTTCGTCAGCGCCGTACGGCGAGATGAGCATCAATCTCTGGTGGGAAAGAACCTGGTAGAAATCGGTCAAGCGCAGGGAAAACCCCCACTCGTAGCGATGCTCGACCTCGCTGTTGCCGAAAATCTGGATACACAGTTTTTGATTCATGGTTTCCAGAACGGTGACGAAACCGCCGTACGCGGTCTGATGACCAATCCGTACGTTCTCACTGGTGGTTCTGACGGTGGGGCTCATATTGCCTTCCTCTGCCAGGTGACGTACTCCAGCTTTCTCCTCAGTCACTGGGTGCGCGAAAAAAAGGCCTTGACCTTGGAGCAAGCGGTTCGCAAGCTCACCTTTGACCCAGCAACCTTGCTGGGGATTCCCAATCGGGGATTCCTCAAAGAGGGCCTGGCGGCCGATCTGGTACTCTTTGACCCCGACAAGGTTCAGGCGAAAAGCAAAGAATTCGTCAACGACCTTCCCGGTGGAGCCTCCCGTCTGATTGCGCAAGCGGATGGCTATCGTTACACCGTCGTTAACGGACAACTGCTGCTGCGCGATGGCGAGCCGACTGGTGCCTGTCCAGGTCGCGTGCTACGAAGCTATGAACAGTAATGTGAGTAATGAGCGCCGGGTAATGAGCAAGAATTTCGCGCGAAACCCCTCGTGTTCCTCTGCTCGGCACTCGTCGTTCGGCACTCGTTACTATTCTGACTCAGCCCTTAGCACTCAGCTTTTGTTGCTGTGAGATTTCTCCGGTACTCATGTTGAAACACACATTCCAACACGTTCATGGGATCGGTGAGAAAACCGAGAGGCGCATCTGGGCGGAAGGGATAACAAGTTGGGAAGAATTTCTCGACTCCTCGACACACGCCTATCTACCACACTGGCAACGCGAGCTTGCTTGCGCCGAACTCGAGCATTCATTTCGCGCGCTGGCACAACGAGACGTCCAGTATTTTACCGAAAGGCTTTCCGCTTCTCTGCATTGGCGACTCTATCCAGAGTTTGGACAGCGCATTGCCTATCTCGATATCGAGACGACCGGAACCGTCCCTGGAACGTCATACCTGACGGTCATTGGTTTGTACGATGGTAACCAATCACGCGTCTATGTGCGCGGGGATAACCTTGAGCGCTTTATTAAAGAGGTCGAGGACTTCACACTCTTAGTGACCTACAACGGCAAGCTGTTCGATCTACCGTTTATCCGCAATGAGTTAGGTATTGCCCTGCCGCAGGCGCATATTGACCTGCGTTATCCACTGGCGGCGTTAGGCTATAAGGGTGGGCTCAAGAAAATTGAACGGTGCCTCGGCTTAGAGCGCGAAGGACCAGTAGCATTGTTAGACGGCTGGTGTGCCATCTTTCTCTGGCAGTATTATCAACAAGGCGAAGAAGAGGCACTAGAAACCTTACTTCGGTACAACTTGGAGGATGTGATTCATCTGCCGGCACTGCTGGCCTTGGTTTATAATACGCGCATCCAGCAACTCCCTTTTCCCTTACCGACGATCAGCTTCCCTCCGCCTCCGACCATCCTCTTCGGCGCTAACGAACAACTGATTGCTCGCGCCCTGGCAGAAACCGGACGGGCGGCAGTGGCGCAAGCAGAGTCTCCACCTCCACTGATACCAACTCGTCCTTTATCGCTACCAGATTCTTACCCTAGCCTCGCCTTCGCCAGCGCGGACCAGCCCCCGGACCGTCGATAGGTCCCGGAGGATTCCCAACTCGCCACCATCGATTCGGGCTGGCCCCAGGTCCGCCCCTTTCAGTATCACAAAAGGAGATTACCGTCTCTGCGCGTAAAGGTGTGGCTCCCTGCAAGGACGGTTGCCTGGTTGCCAGAGAATCCATCGCTGACAACGAAAGCGGGTTCGTAAGACGAGGCGAAGTCGTTGTCCAGCAGCCGTACCTGAACCGAGTTGTTGCGCACCTCCCCCTGTGCGCTTCCGCCTGCGCCCTGGACGATGACGGCGGGAACGCTTCCTGTTCCTGTATTCCGTGACACCGCCGCCTGCAGGGTATTCCCCACCGTGCTCACCCCTTCCGCCCCCAGGGCACCGATCAAACGCACGGCATTTTTGCTGCACTTGACCAGATGATTGCGGTCGATGATGAGGTGGCAGCGGTTGTGGTGCGTTTCTCCAACTGCCCCCTGCGCCAAGATGCCAATCGGACTCTCGGAGATAGTGTTGCCGCTTACCACCGCATCCACATTCACGTCATGTGGGACTCTGTCCGCCAATGGCACGGCAGTAATGATACTGACGCCGAATTGCCGATTGCCGCGCAGCAGGTTGTCCGCCGCAAGCAGATGTAGCCGATTCTGCGCAGGTCCGAAAGAGCCGGAGAACAGCAGTCCGCCACGTTCACTGGCTTCGATGGTGTTCCGCAAAATCGTCGCATGAAACGCAACCGCATCGGGCTCGGGGAAGAAACAAATATAGGCGATGCCATCGGCAAAGCACCCCCGCATGCGGTTATCAGTCAGGACCACGCGATTTTCCTGTCCGTGACGCGCCTCGGCGAAAATATGATGCCCCTGGCGCGCTCCCGTTCCTCGTGGCAGGGCCGGCTCGAAGCGTTTGCTGCCGTTATCGAAGAAGTCACAATTAGTAACTATTGCCTCGCGGACCCCGCACAGGAAGAGGCCATGATCGCCGTGTTGCCGAATTGTGCAATTGCTGATGATCGCGGCGCCCCCGGCTGGGACCGCGATACCGTGTCCGCCGCCCTGGGTCACTGTAATGTTACTCACCTGAGCGCCATCACCCAGGACCAACACCGACAGATCCGTTTGGATCGGGTTGAAAGAAGGCGCAAACTGTCCTTCTCCATCAACAACACAGTGTTCTCGTCCGCTCCCTACGACCGTCACCCCGGCCGGAATCCTCAGTGGGAGCTTCTCCCCAGTGCGGGTTGGCGAGTATATTCCTGAACTGACAAGGAGAGCGTCACCCGCGCGCGCTAACCCTAACGCCTGGGTGAGTGAGGACGCGTCGGCTTGTGGATCAGTGGGATGGACGACAATCGTATTCACAGCGGCACCTTGCATAAAAGTAAGGAGTTGAGGACGAAAAAAGGCCCGAATGGAGGCATTCGGGCCAGGGCTCAAGACGGGCGGGGTTCCCACAACTCCGGACGTCTCTACGCGCTCGCAGACTACCGAACTCCATCCCAAGGGTCAATACCGTTTCTCACAAAAAGATTTATTCGCCCCTGGCGACGTGACAATGTTTGCACAAAAGTAGAACATTCTGCTAATTTCCATAGCTCGATTTTGGCAACATCATTTTAAGCCGATGAACCTTCTGCATAGTAAAGAGTTTTTTTCAAAAAATCTTTTCCCAAATGCCATTTTTCTCTTGACGCTCGGCTTTCTCTTTGCTAGAAAGCGGTTTGGAATGAGTTCCGCCTAGGGCTCGTCAACCGTAGTAGGGGTTCCCTAATCATGACAGGCTCCGGGGTAAGGCGTGGAGAAAGCAGCCCCATAGCCACCGGTGGCCTGAATACTCAGGAGGTCACTATGGCAGCGAAGAAGAAAGCGCCGGCCAAGAAAAAACCAGCAGCGAAAAAGAAGTAAGCGGAATTCACTTATAGTTAGTCCTTAGGCGGAGGACTCAGCGAAAAGGCCCTTAAATAAAGGGCCTTTTCTTTTTCTACAGGGATGGATATCTGAGAGAGGTAGGAACGAGCCTGAAGGACACGAACTATGGCAAATGACTCTAGCGAAAAAATTCCCCGCATTAAAGTCTCCAGCGCCTATCCCGGTGAGTGGTATATCGTCGAAGTCGACGGTGGCGACGGGGCAGTGGCAATGGAGTTGCGCCGTCCCGTCGGAGCAGAGGCCTCCGACGTCTTCCATTTACACATCAGTACGCCGATTCAGCGCTTTGACGTTCAGAGCACCAAGACCGGAGGCGCCGCGCACACCCACGAGGGGGTTGAGTCCGCCCACCTGACGTTTACTGGACCAACCACGGTGTGGCCCGACTTTGTCCGCTGCATTCAGGCGTTGGCGAGCATTTTCGATACTCTTTCTACCACCCCACTCGATCGCGAGAAAGTGCGCGAGCATTTTTTCAAGAACAAAAAGTGATACTTTGCTCGCCTTCACCTTATTTAGCAGCGTAGCCCTTTTGCGTGCGGACCACGAGATCATCGCGATTGGTCTCGACCCGGAGGTTGCGATACCGGTCTGCCGGCAGCGATGAGGTATAGCCCAAGGTATACTGCTGGCGCAGCTCGCGGGAAATCGTTTGCACCGCCGAATCCAGGACCGCCGTGCCGCCGATCACGTCAGAGGTGTTGAGTAAAAAATGCTCGCCTCCAGTTTCCTCGCTCAATTGCCGCAAGGTGCGAGAATCGACCCGATCATCGTCTCCTCCAACGATAACGGCAAATGGACCAATGCTGACGGAGGGGCCTCCACCACCAAATCCCTGACCACTGCCAATGCCGATCGTATAGATCAATACGCCCGAGCGTTTTGCCGCGCCGATCGTTTGGTTGAGCGAGGCCAGACTTGCCGTATCTAACCCGTCACTAATAACCACTAAAGCCTTCTTCTGATTCTGCCCGTGTTTTACGCGGCGTAAGCCGTCGAGAATCGCATCATACAACGAAGTGCCACCAACTGGGCGCAACAGCGAGACCGCTTGCGAGAGCAACATGCGGCTGTCAGTGAAATCCTGCAACAGCGACGGCTGGACGTTGAATTCCTCAATGAAGACCTCGTCCTGTGGATGAATAAAATCGGCAAAGCGGCGCAACGCCTGGCGCGCGCGATCAATCTTGTTGCGCATGCTCCCGCTGGTATCGACGATTAGTCCCAGACTGATCGGCTCGTTCTGACCAGTGTTGAAATAGGAGATCTCTTGACGAACACCATCTTCGTACAGGGTAAAATCTTCCCGCTGAAGTCCCGGGACATAGCCTCCTTGAGGGCTGGTCACAGTGACGGTGACAGACTGAGGAGCACGCACCGTTTCGCTCTGCCGTCGCTGCGGGAGTTCAGGCTGCGGTCGCGGTGGGATTTCCGCTTGCCGACGAGGGGGTTCGATCGACTGCTGCGGGCGTGAGGGAATTTCCAGAACCTGCTTCCCGGAAGGCCCGGATTTCTGCGGCGCTGGAAAAGGGGTGCTTTGCTGCGGGGTTGGTTTTGCTCCTTGCCAATCATCTTGAGGTTTTGCTCCCTGCCAACCATCCGGGCGAGACGTCTGACCTTGGGCAAGTACGGGCGACACTCCCAAAAGAATAAGGAGCACCGCCACCAGCACCACAAAACGGCTATTCGTGCTCATGACATCGTCCTCCAAGAATTGACCTTAAACCGTTCTGGCTGCGGGGACAAGCGGATTGATACAAGGGCGATTTCTCGCCCTTGACCACAGGCTTTCCTCTATGAAACAACTTACAGCAGAGACAGCTATGATCCTTTCTCATCACGGTATCACCCCCCGGATCAGCCCTAACGCCTATATTCAACAAAGTTCCCACATCATTGGGGATGTCCATATCGGCGACGAATCGAGCGTCTGGTTCAATGCGGTGGTGCGAGGGGATGTCTGCTATATTCGCATTGGTGCACGGGTAAATATTCAGGATAATGCGACTATCCATGTTTTTAGTGGGGGAATTCCCACTATTCTCGGGGATGGGGTATCAATCGCCCATAATGTGGTCGTCCATGCCTGCACGATTCACGATTTTACCTTAGTCGGGATGGGGGCAATCGTCCTGGATGAAGCCGAAATCGGCAAAGAGTGCCTGATTGGCGCTGGCGCCGTCGTCGCGCCACGCAGTAAAATCCCGCCGCATTCTCTAGTGTTGGGGAGCCCAGCCAAGGTCATCCGCTCGCTCACGACCGAGGAAATTGACCGGCTGCACCGCTCGGCAGATAATTACGTCCGCTTCGCTCGCGAGTACATTGAGCAAGGTATTCGCTAAGGAACTGGCGTTTTTTCGCGAGGCAATTCGCAATGGGGCTCGGCTTCAGACCCTTATCGACTCGCTGCCCGTAACTGAGCAATCTTGTCTCGGACTTGCGCTGCATCAGACGTCCCTGGATCAATCAGCAAATACTGATCGTAGAACTGCGCTGCTTGGGCGGCGTCCCCCTTTTCCTCAAATGCCTGAGTCGTAGGCCGGGATAAGGCCACAGGCCGTTCCCGGCGTGATCAGCCCTGCCGGAAACGCTTCGCTTATTCCGGCCTACTTTCTCTCTCAAATGCAAACCGCGGGATAGTTCAGTGAAAAAGAGAGGCAAAACAGAGAGTGATTAGATACTTGCCCTGCGTCTCCAGCGGTCGTTTCACTCTTCAACCGGAGACGTGGCTTTTGTTTCTGAAAGATATATCACGGAGTTTGCGTGTTCTATTGGCAAATTAAAGGATTATTGAGGAAAGTTGCTGTTCCATACCACTTAGAAAACCCGAGTACCGACTTAATATACGTCCCCAAGATTCCCCCGCCGATATACCCATCAGGTTTTCCAGCCCACTGAGCCATGGCGACAAATTTGCCGTCACTCGTTAAAACCGGAGATCCACTATCACCATCGGCAAGATCAAAGTTCGGCGCTGTATATTTCACCTGGTTGAGATGAGTGACAGTTCCACCACTTCCACAATGAGTCGCAATACCGGGCACATTCATATCTACGTCTGAGACTATAACCGTTCTTTTATGCCCGGTCGCCGTACTGTTGATAGTGTACAGGGTTAAAGTTGTCAGGCCAGGCCTGAGGGTATTCGTGTCGACGTCTTGTCCCGACCAATACCCAAACTCATTAACGGTTTGATCTGCGCATAGGCTACTGTTGCCTTGATCGAGGTCATTATCCATCCAGGCGGCGGCCACATCATACACGGAGGTTCCCGGCTGATTGTTGGTCCATCGCACCACTTGTCCGATCTTCTGAGTAGGAGCAGGAAACGAAAATGGTTGGTTGACAGTGGCGTTCGTGCTCTTGTATCGCACCAGGCAGGTATCTAACGTCGAAGGGCAGGGAGAATCAAAGTTACACTGATTTGCCGCAAGCAAATGAGCAGGAAAGATCAACCAGAGACCCCCGCCGCTATAAGCCATACCAGTGAGGGTACCGGAGCCGGCATTGCTAAGGCCAATACCGATTCCTCCGCGCAGAGGCCGTACTACAGTAGTCGCCGTATGACTACTTTGACGGTACACGCCTTTTCTCATCGGGCGAATTTCCAAAGGAAGCCCTTCAACGTCCTTCGGTAATATGGAGGGATTGTCCGTTTCGATAGAAATCCCAGTCGCCCCCATCCCTACCGCGCCAACTCCGGGCAGTGCCATGAGTTCTCCTCGATGACGCTCTAAAATCTTGTACGCTTCCTCGCTAGGAATTCCGCCGATAGGAGGCATCATCACGCCCGGAATGGTTTCGGGGTTCCCATGTGCATAACAAAACCGCCAGCCGTAAAGGCTAGTTTCATCATATCCCGTGGGACACTTATCTGCTGACTCCCGTTTGCCTCCAGGTTTAAGCACGATCACACCAGGAGGGGGCGGAAAGACGTCAATGGGAATAAGACGGACGGGGATGCCTTCAAGCGTTGTGGGGAGAGCCTGGAATCGGGCTGGCAACTGCGCCGGTTTTTCTCCTTTATCGTCGGTGTATACGATTATCTGAATCAGAATTTCATCCTTGCCAACAAAAAGGCCTTCGACACCGGGCGTTTTTTTGAGTTCTTTTTCATGCCGCTCGACAATTTTCCATGCTTCGTCAATTGGTACTCCGGCGACGAGGGGAAGTTCTCGATGAGGCGGGAATTGTTCTCTGCTGTTCCACAGAATAGGTATAATGCTTAGTGAATCCTTCACTTTGGCAGAGAGCAGTGGGAAGAAACGTATAGTGAGTACAAGAAAGAGGCCACAAAGAACGACGAAAGCTTTCTTTACGCAAGAGATGAGGGAAGGAGGAGGTTTCTCCCTTTGTCTCGTCATGGTGACTACCTTCTTTTCTTTCGTTCACGGGATGAAGACGTTTCTCGAGGGCACCTATAGCGTAAAAAAAGCAAAAGCAAGACATCAGAGATCTTGTCCACTTATACGATTCCTCCTTGATGACTATCTATTCGTAGTCGCCTCCTTCGACTCCGCTCAGGACAGGCTTCGAGGGCGCAGGGCGGACGGTAGACGCCCCTCTCCCTGCACGACCGCCCAATCGTGCTGAGATGGTCGAAACATGGGCGAGATTCAGATTAATAGACAGAGTTTATTAAGAGTCCGTGGTAAGAGATGGATTCCTTATACACGGGACATACGCCAATACGGTTCATAAGATTCTCATTTTGTGACATTTCGCAACTGCGCAATCTTGTCTCGTACTTGTGCTGCGTCAGGCGCGCCGGGGGAAGCCAGTAGATACTGATCGTAGAACTGCGCCGCTTGGGCGGCGTCCCCCTTTTCCTCAAATGCCTGAGCTAAATTCCGGTAGGCAACCGCGAACTTTGGGTCCAAATGAAGCGCCATTTTGTACCCACCAATGGCTTGTTCTAAGTCGCCTTCCGCGCGGAATGCCAGTCCCAGACTGTTACACGCTTCGACATAGTTAGGCTTGAGTCGTAGCGCGGCGAGCAGCTCGATCACTGCGGCTTTTGCCTCTTTTTGTCCAAGGAGAGCCTGTCCGTGTTGAAAGTGGTCTTTTGCCGTGCCCGCCGCCGGAGTCGGGATTGTCCCTTTTTTCACTGCCTCGCCAAGAGTAGCGGATTCAGGAGCCTGCGGCGCGGCAGCAAGATAGCGTTTATAAGCCTCAAGCGCACCGGTGCGATCACCCTTCTGCTCCAGCACGTTACCCAAATTGTAGTTGGCGATCGCATTGTGCCGACTCGAGGTGCGAAAGGCCGCGGCTGCGCCGTCAACCTCACCTTTCTCGTATAAAGCCAATCCCAAACCGTGCGCCGCATCCACCCGGTCCGGAGTGATGCGCAAGGCGGCGCGAAACTCAGCTACCGCCGCGTCCATATTCCCCTTGAAGTAATACGCCATACCCAAGTTCGCATGCGTAGCGGCATTGTTGGGGTCGAGCCGCGCGGCTGTACTCAACTCTTTGATAGCCTCCTGCCAGTTTCCCTCGCTCACTAAGTCTGCCCCACGTTGAGCGTGCTCCGCAGCGGCACTGCTCAATTGCGCTTTGACCAACAAGGGGTGCCAAAGCCAGAGTATCCCGGAGAGAAGAAACAGAAAGTGACAAGTCCGCTTGGCGGGCGACGCCGCCTTCTTTCCTCTAGGCAGATTCATAAGACGACCAAGAGGATGGTTGAGGTGGTCGACCGCGCAACAGGAACATCATGAGTGCCCCTGCGACGAAACCCCCGACATGTGCCCACCAGGCCACCCCACCACTCATTTGCGCAGAGTTTGTCACCACGCCGCTGAGCAATTGTCCGATGAACCACAACGCCAGGAACACCACGGCTGGGACGGTAATAATCTGAACGAAAACGAAGACGAAGAGAATCGTCAGGATGCGGGCGTGAGGAAACAGCACGAAATACCCACCCATCACCCCGGCAATGGCCCCGCTGGCCCCGACGACCGGCACCCCAGAAAGACGGCTCATCCAGTAATGAAAATAGACGGCCGCCAGTCCGCAGGCCAAATAGTACAGGAGAAAACGGACTTTCCCTAAACGGTCCTCAACGTTGTCACCGAAAATCCATAATATCCACATGTTGCCGATGAGATGAAGCCAGCCGCCGTGGAGGAACATCGAGCTAAACATCGGACCAAAGCGGGCAAAAAAATTCCACGGCTCGGCTGTGGAAGTATGAAAATACACTGCCGGGACAAACCCATACTCAAGAATAAATCGTTCCAGACCGGCAGAGCCTAAACTCTGTTCGTGAAGAAAAACCAGCGTATTCACCAGAATGAGCCCCACCGTCACCAGGGGGCGAGAGTGGGAAGGGATAGTGTCTCGGAGTGGGATCATGTCAGACTGACACTATAAACACCTCCCATGTCGTGGTAAAGGCAAGACAGAAAATAGGGGTGCTCGGTTGGTCGTCCGACCAAAATGAGAGCAACAATACGCGCCGTTAGACCAAACCAGAGGGTGGGGGCTTGTCCCTCTTCGTCAGCTATGCTTTTTTCCGTGTTGAGTATAGCGATGTTTTCTTTTATCCCTCCAACCTCCCTTCTTGCCCTTACGCTCAGTGCACTGTTTTGCGTCGTTGCCGTAGGAGTCTCAGGTTATCTGGTCTATATGCTCTTTTCTGCTTCTACCAATGCCTTCGGAGGACTCTTTGAGCGAGCGTCTTTTCATCATGTGAGCGTGAAATGCGGGCATGGAGATGAGCTGCTTGAGAAAGGGAATCTCACTGGTGCGATGCAGGTGTTCGCCGGGGCATTCTTCCTCAAGCCAGTTCGCCGGGATTCTTCTCTTCTTTCTGACGTTGCCAATTACCATACCGGGCTTCTGAGTCGACTGCTCACCGTCGCTGATGAAATGGGCAAGGGGCGTGCGCGCCTGCCGTCTCTCGCCAGCACGGACCGCCTCTTAGCTGAGCGCTTGGAAATTCAGCTTGACTATTTTCGCAGCCTGAGACGCGGCAACAACGAGCGGCTGCGCGAGATCGACCATCGTCTGCGTGAGAACCAAGCGCAGGTGCGGGCGGCGGTTGCCCAGTTAATCGAAGAAATCCGCTCGTCCGAAGAAAAGGTATTGTATCACTAGCCGCACGAGCGTCTCGGCGGCGAGGGTTTAAAGTGGGTCAAAGGAGGGGCGAAGCTTGCTTCGCCCCTCGTAGGCAGGGCAAGCCCTGTCCCTACCATTCTTGCCTGCGCCTGTTTTTGACCCGCCCGTAGGAGGGTAGCTATGTTTGACGTCAGTGCCGTTCGTGCTGATTTCCCCGGCTCAACCCAGCAAGTTTACTTAAATGCCGCCGGCGTCGGACTCCCACCACGCTCTGCCCTCGATGCCGTGCAACAAACCGCAACCCTCTTAGGGCAGGGTCCAGCAAGTCTGGGTTATAAAACCTACTACCGTGCCCTCGGCGAACCGAGCGTGAAAGCGCGGCAAGAAGCAGCCCGACTCCTTCACGCCACCCCGGCGGAGATCGCTTTTATTGATGACACGACGATGGGCCTCAATATCGCGCTGGCGGCAATTCCTTTCACAAATGGTGACAATATCGTCTTGTGTGATCTCGAATATCCCCAGGTTGCGATCAGCGCGACCCACTCCCGCCAGCATCTCGGGGTGGAACTCCGAGTTGCTCGACACCAGAATGGCAGGGTGACCGTTGATGATTACGCCAAGCTTGTCGATAAGCACACCCGTCTCCTCCTTGTCAGTTCAGTCCAGTGGATTAATGGGCTGCGCATGGACTTGCCGGCGTTTTCTCAGCTTGCCGAACAGCATGATTGTTTTCTCATCGTTGATGCGATTCAGCAGCTTGGCGCGATTCCCCTTGATCTCTCCGGTTTGCGAGTGGACTTTCTTGCGGCTGGTGCGCAGAAGTGGCTGAATGCTCCCTTTGGCTTAGGAGTATTGTATATTCGTCACGGGATCCAAGAACGAGTCCGGCCAGGACTCGCCCATGGACTCTTTGCCTTCGCTGAACCACCCGAGGGTTGGGTACGCTATCTTGGTGATCCTCGTCTCACCCCATTCTTATCTCTTCCCCTGGCGTCTGATGCACGACGTTTCGAGATTCATGGCATGCCTAAAACTATTGGCACTGCAGGTCTTGCGCAGTCTCTCGCTTATGTCAATGGTCTCGATCAGTCGGCCGTCGCTGAGCACATTATCACGCTGGGAGACTTCCTGATCGACGAACTGAAACGGCGCGGGATAAAAGTGTGGACACCAGCAGCCCATCCGCTTCGTTCCGGTATTGTCACCTGCGAGCCGTTCCCCGATGCAGAACGAGTCCATCGCTTGACTCAGGCGCTCGAAGCTCAACGCATCTACCCAACCGTGCGTTACTGCTCAGGGGTCGGTGGGCTGCGGATCTCGATTCATTACTATACCAGCCGAGAGGATCTGGAGGGACTGCTAGAGGCCATGGATGGAATCATGAGCAGTCTTTAGGTCGCTTTTGCCATTGTCTGTCTCGTAGGAGCGTATGGCCATACGCCCCTACAGAGCTTTTGAGAACATGCATGTCGTTCCACCAAATCAAAGCCGTCTTTTTCGATGCCGCCGGGACACTGTTCACAGTGAACGGTTCGGTGGGAGACATTTACGCCCGGCTCGCCCACGCATACGGCAAAGAGGTGGCAGTCGAAGACCTCGAGGCCGGCTTCCGTCGCTGTTTCGCGACTGCTCCAGCGATGGCATTCCCTGGGGCAGCGCCTGAGCAAATTCACACACTCGAAAAACGCTGGTGGTATGATCTGGTTCAGGGTGTTTTTGCTTCGCTCGGCCCGTTTCCTCAGTTTGACGCGTATTTCGCGGCGCTCTTCGCGTATTTTGCTCGGCCCGATGCCTGGCGGCTTTACCCCGAGACCGTCGAGACCTTGATCGCACTCCGTACTCGGGGTCTGCGGCTCGGGGTCATCTCGAATTTTGATTCCCGTCTGTTCGGGTTGCTTGAGGGTTTCGGAATTGCCGGTTTCTTCGACCCGATCGTCATCTCGACTCAGGCAGGTTATGCCAAACCGGCAGTGGAAATTTTCACCCAAGCTCTTGCTCAACACCACCTCTGCTCAGAAGAAGCAGTGCATGTCGGCGACAGTCTGCAGATGGACGTGGCCGGCGCAAGCGCAGCTGGGCTTCTCCCTGTTTTCGTCGACCGTCACGGCGCTGAAGGAGAAACAGGAAGTTATCTTCGTGTAAAGAACCTTGCTGAATTACTGACGATCATCGGCGCATAGAGAGGCGCCGGAAACGCTACGCTTATTCCGGCCTACACAGAGGGCAAAAAAGGTGAGCGGGTTGATGTCAAGGAGTAGTATGCTAGGTTCGCCGCCGCCTGCGCCGGTCCCGGTACACTCCCACTATGGTGCCGAGAATTCGCGGTGAGGGGGACTGTGGGGTCAGGGGAATAGGCGCATAAGCGGCATTTGCCGCTTCGAGAAATAAGCGTTTCCCTTTCTTCTGCAGGCGCTTGACGGTCGCCTCTTCTCCTAAAAGCGCGACGACGATCTCTCCGGGGTCCGCGCTCTCCTGCTGCCGCACGATCACGTAATCGCCTTCGTGAATTCCCTCTTCAATCATACTGTCCCCCTGGACTCGTAAGGCAAAGTGTGTCCCTTGCCCCAAAAGCGCCGGACTGAGGCTCAGCGTGCCTTCGAGATTCTCCACTGCCAGGAGCGGCTTGCCAGCCGCGACTCGTCCCAGCACGGGGATACTTCCTTCCAAGGGGACCAGGCGTTGGATGACTTCAAGCGCGCGCCGCCGGCCAGGGAAACGGCGCAGATAACCCTTACGTTCCAACGCGGCTAAATGCCTCTTCACGCCGTATAAAGACGCGATTCCCATTGCCTGCGCCATTTCCTGGAGGGTGGGAACGTAGCCCCGCTTGGCGAGCGAGTCTTCGATGATTTGTAAGAGTCGGGTTTGACGAGCAGTTAATAAAGTGATTGACATAACAATCTCTATAGTGCATATAAGTACACTATGTCAAGGAAAGCGAATGTAGTGTCACGTTCTGTCCCTCGCTTTCTTCCCCTGGCGGCCAGGCCTTCTCAGGCAAATCTCGTAATCGGGACCTACAGAGCAGACTGGCCGCGCCCCCGCCTACCCGATCAACGTTACCGCAATGGTCTGCGAGCGTACTCCCTACGTAAATTCCTATCCATAAAGGAGGAGATTCATATGGCTACATCGTTTACCGGCGGATGTATGTGCGGCGCAGTGCGATACGAATGTTCGACTGAGCCGCTGATGACCGCTAATTGCCACTGCCGCGATTGCCAGCGCGCGACTGGAAGTGCGTACGCCTCGGTGTTTTTCGTCCCGCGCAATGCCATTAAAATCACCGGGGAAGTGAAATACTATGATGTCAAAGGCGACAGTGGCAACATTTTGAGCCGGGGGTTTTGTCCCACTTGCGGCTCCCGTCTGTTTGGCAAGCCAGAGGTCATGCCCGATGCTATGGGGATCATGGCAGGCAGTTTGGATGACCCGAGCGGTCACCGACCGGCTATGGATATCTACACGACCAGCGCCCAACCATGGGATCACCTCAACCCCGAGTTGCCCAAATTTCCCAAAGGGCCGCGGACGTGATGTGATGACGCGGTGTGTTGGCCGCATCGCAACTGACACCGTTCACGCAGCACGGCTGATGTCTAGCGCCAAACGGTCGAGTTCAATTGACAAAAAATCCATCCGTAAGGAGGCAACTATGGCAGTCAAATCAATTCCTGAGGGCTATCACACTATCACTCCTTATCTGACCGTTCAGGGAGCGACCAAACTGATCGACTTTCTCAAGCAAGCCTTCGAGGCAGTGGAGACCGAACGCTTGCCGAGGCCGGACGGTGCTATCGGACATGCCGAGGTCAGGATCGGCGACTCCGTCGTGATGATGGCCGACGCGGGGGGCGAGCGAAAGCCGATGCCGGGTGCGATGTACCTGTACGTGGGCGATGTGGACAGCGTGTACCAACGCGCACTCCGGGCCGGCGCCACCTCGATGATGGAGCCGGCAAACCAGTTCTACGGTGACCGCAGCGCGGGTGTGCAGGACCCCTGCGGCAACCAGTGGTGGATCGCCACGCACGTTGAGGATGTAGCGCCCGAGGAGTTGGCCAAGCGCGCGGCCGCCTTCATGAAGCAATAGTCTCAAAGGTAAATCGAAAAGCGCTGAACAACGGCAGGTAACGAACGTCGCTCTTACGACGCGGCTGATGCTTGCGGTTAGGTCTGGAGAAGGGAGGAGTCATATGCTTGTCGGAAAGTGTACGTGTGGAGCAGTGCAGTTTATGGTCGAGGATCAATTCCTCTATGCAGGTTATTGTCATTGTTCGGGGTGCCAGAGGGCTACTGGCTCGGCGTTCAGTGCCTTTGGTGGTATCCAAGAGGAAAAACTGCAAATCACCAATGGCGAAGGAAGCATCTCGATTTTCGCAAAAAACAGAGACAACATCGTCAGCTTTTGCAAGGGGTGTGGCTCGGTTCTCTTCGCCGTCGTGCGCAACGGCGAGTTCGTCCACGTTCCCCTGGGCACCCTGGTTGATGATCCAAGCATTCGCCCGATGTTCCATATCTTCGTCGGCTCAAAGGCACCCTGGTATGAGATCACCGATACCCTGCCGCAATTTGCCGAACACGCCCCTCTGAATCCACCAAGGACCTAACTCTTCATTGCAGCGGGCCGCCTTCGGCGTCCGCTGCATTCGATCGCTGTTTGACCGCCCTGAGCAAGGCAATCTGCGCTCATAAAGCACGTCTGACACGCCCTCCCCTAGCACCCGCCAAGGCAGCGCTGTGGGAAGATGCCGCAGCATGCGAGATCAAGGTTGGAAACTACGGAGAAAGAGAAGAAGTAAATCGGAATAGGCGCGGCGTTTCCGGCGAGTAGAGTAGCTTGAACCTTAAGCGGGAAATGCGGTAAAGTAAGGAATCCTTACTCTGTGTGAGAGCCGACTATGCTTGCCAAGCTCACAGCCAAGAATCAACTCACCTTACCCAAAGCGGTGACCAACGCGGTCGGGCCAACCGAGTATTTCGAGGTGGAAGCCAGGGATGGTCAGATTATCCTCACGCCCGTACGTATCCAGCGCGCAGACGCCGTGCGCGCCAAACTCGCCGAACTCAATATCCAAGATCAGGATGTCGCCGATGCTGTAGTTTGGGCGCGCCAACCCCCACGGAAGACGCGCAAATGACCGCTGTGCGCCCGGTAGCACGAGTGGTGATGGATACGAACGTTGTGCTTTCCGCGTTGGTGTTCGTGCACGGCCGGCTCACTCCACTACGTCAGGCGTGGCAGCAGGACCGCTGCCGTCCGCTCGTCTCCACAACCACCGCGGCAGAACTGATGCGTGCCTTGAGGTACCCCAAATTCAAACTCTCGGCCGAAGAACAACAGGAACTGCTCGCCGACTACTTGCCCTATTGCGCGACCGTGCGGATTCCCGCCAAGCCGTCCAAGATACCGTCCTGCCGTGATCCATTCGACATTCCTTTTCTCCAGCTTGCCATCGTTGGCAAGGCCAACCATCTTGTCACCGGCGACAAAGACCTGCTAAGTCTTGCCGACACGTTTGCCCGCTCCATTATCACCTCCGGGCAGTTCCTCAGCCTGCTAGCCAAGGATTGACGAGATGAGCAGCGTCACCTAATCGTCGCATAGGAAGACCGGGTGCTGTATATCTCTCACGAATGGACCAATGAATAAGAAGACCCTCACCGAAGCGGATATCCGCACGAAATTCATCACACCGGCAATCGTCGGCGAAGGTGTGAAGACACGCATCAAGGAAGCCTTACTCACTGATTGTAATCTGCACACCATTGTTCGCTTGCCCAACGGCGTCTTCAATCCTTACACTGGCATTCGCACTAACTTGCTTTTCTTCACCAAAGGTCAACCTACCACCGAGGTGTGGTACTACGAGCATCCGTATCCGCCTGGCGCCAAGAGCTATAACAAAGGCAAACCGATCCGTATTGAGGAGTTCGAGCCTGAGAAAGCCTGGTGGAAGAAACGCAAGGAGAACGAACAGGCGTGGCGTGTGCCTATTGAGCAGATCAAGGCGGGCAACTACAACCTCGACCTTAAGAACCCGCACCAGATTGACACTGGACCTGGCGATGTGGATCACTTGCTGCCGGAATACGAAAAACTGCTCGCACAGATCGCCGCCACACGCGCGGAGTTGAAAGACCAACTGCAGGATGCCCTGTCGCGATGAAGAAGAAAATTGCTGGCTGCAAAAGTAAGGCGTCGAGGAAAGTGGTAGGCACAAGTGTATCGGTAAACTTAAGGCCTCGAGTCATTGCGAGCGGAGCGAAGCAATCTTTGCCCGAAAGTGAGATTGCTTCGTCGTCTGCGCCTCCTCGCAATGGCCCGTACTCTTCCAGTTTCCGGGTAAGGTTCAAGGATTTTAGTGCACTCATTGCTGAGGTGCGCGGCCTTATTCAGTCCGCTCGTCATGCTGCCGCTACTGCGGTCAATACCTTGCAAGTGCTGACCAATTTTGAGATCGGTCGCCGTATTGTCGAACACGAGCAGCAAGGCGCGGCACGGGCGGCATATGGAAAAGAGTTATTGAAAGAACTGTCGGTGCGGTTGACGGAGGAGTTTGGGCAAGGATTCTCAAAGGCGAATCTAGAGTTTCTGGGCCTGGAAAAAGAATCCTCCTCAGAGTCAGACCTAGAACAAGCAATCATTAATCGCCTTGAGCACTTTCTACTCGAACTTGGCAAAGGCTTTCTTTTCGAGGCCCGCCAGAAGCGATTTACCTTTGATGAGAACCACTTTTTCGTGGATCTCGTCTTTTACAATCGCCTTCTGCGCTGCTACGTGCTCATCGACCTCAAGCTCGACAAACTCACCCATCAGGATCTTGGTCAGATGCAAATGTATGTGAACTACTTTGACCGTTACGTGAAGACGCCCGGCGAGAATCCCACTATCGGCATTCTCCTCTGTAAACAGAAGAAAGATGCCATCACGCTAAGGAATATCAGCTTTATCTACCTTCAAAGGAACTACTGCGCCAGAAGCTCCTTGACTGGATTCGTGATCAGGAGGCTGGCTGATGCAGCTCATCTGCAGGAAACGTTCCACTTATTCCGGCCTACCTTCTTTCTCTCTTTATTCAAGTGCAAACCGCTGTAGTGCAGCGCATACGGCATGGGCGGTGTTACGCGCACGAAACCACTTTCGCTACCGTCGAAATTTGCCGCCGCCCAGCGGACTTCTTGTTTCACCTGGGGCATAACAGTATATGGTAGGCAACACTGCCTCTGCTGGGAGGCTAAACCTTAACCCGAGGAGATACACCGTATGATTGATTTACACTATTGGCCTACCCCCAACGGCAAGAAGGTGACCATTCTGTTGGAAGAATGCGCCATGCCCTACAACCTCGTGCCCTGCAACATCGGCCGTGGAGATCAGTTTAAAGACGAATTTCTCAAGATCTGCCCGAACAACCGCATGCCCGCCCTGGTCGACCATGAGCCACTCGGCGGGGGTGCACCTATCGGCATCTTCGAGTCTGGGGCGATTATGATGTACCTCGCCGAAAAGGCGGGGAAGTTCTACCCTCAAGATGTGCGTGGGCGCTACGATGTCAATCAGTGGGTTCTCTGGCAGATGGCTAACCAGGGCCCCAAAAGCGGCGAGTGCGGCCATTTCCGCCGCTTAGGCACCGACCAAGGGGATCAGTCCTATGCGGTGCGGCGCTTCACCGATGAGGTCAATCGCTTGTTAGGCATCCTCAATAATCAGTTATATAAACGGCGTTATCTGATCGGGGATACCTACACCATCGCCGATATGATTTGTTACCCCTGGACAGTGCACTGGGAAGCGCAGGGACAGGACATTAACGAGTTCAAATACTTCAAGCGCTGGTTTGAGGAGCTGTCCGCGCGCCCTGCCGTGCAAAAAGGGATGGCGGTAGGAAGCGATTGGGCTCAAGATCCCTCCAAGCTCTCCGAGGAAGAAAGAGCGCGTCTGCGCAAGCTGCTCTACAACCAACGAGCCAGACCGGTGCCAGAGTAGTTCACTCTGAGTGAGTATCCTCGTCCGGAAGGAGAAAACAAGTATGGAAGTCTACGGCTCGTGCGATCCGAAGTTTCAGTCGGTACGGCAGGAGTTTGAGCGGAATTTTAATGAGCGCGGCGAAGTAGGAGCCTCCGTGTGCGTCACGGTACATGGCGAGGCCGTCGTTGATTTGTGGGGCGGGATAGCGCGTCCCGACACGCAGACGCCGTGGACGGCGGAGACGGTCAGTATTGTTTTTTCGTCCACCAAAGGAGCGACGGCCCTCTGTGCGCACATGCTGGCGTCACGCGGGCAGCTTGATCTGGATGCATCAGTCGCCACCTATTGGCCAGAGTTTGCCCAAGCCGGCAAAGCGCAGATCCCAGTCAAGATGCTCTTGAATCACCAAGCTGGCTTACCCGCCGTGCGTATGTCACTCCCTCAAGGCGCCTACGCTGACTGGGAGCTGATGATCAATGTGTTGGCAAAAGAAGAACCGTTTTGGGAGCCCGGCACTCGCAACGGCTATCATGCGCTCACGATGGGGTGGCTGGTTGGGGAGGTCGTGCGGCGCGTCTCCGGCAAGTCGCTCGGGACTTTCTTTCGGGATGAGATTGCCAAACCATTAGGGTTAGATTTCTGGATTGGGTTACCGGAAGATAAAGAATCACGGGTGGCGCCAATGATCGCGGCGCTTCCAGATCCTGACAGCCTCTTTTTTCGAGAGATCGCTAACCCTGGATCCTTGCAGTCGCTCGTGCTGCTCAACTCCGGAGGCTATATGGGCGTGGCACCAGAGTATGACTGTCGGGCGGCGCATGCGGCAGAGATCGGGGCCGCTGGTGGCATCACCAACGCACGCGGCTTGGCGGGCATGTATGCGCCGCTCTCCTGTGGAGGGAAGCTCAAGGGAGTGGAACTGGTGAGCCCAGACAGTCTGGCTCGGATGGCTTCAGTATCCTCCGCGACTGGGAGGGACGCCGTACTTGTGATGCCGACTCGATTTTCACTGGGATTCATGAAATCCATGGACAACCGTCGAGCGCCCCTTGGGGTGCGTGACAGTGTCCTTATCTCCGAGGATGCCTTTGGCCATGTCGGCGCAGGAGGCTCGTTTGGTTTTGCCGATCCTAAAGCAGAAATGTCCTTTGGTTACACGATGAACCGGATGGGCCCTGGGGCTTCGCTCAACGATCGAGGGCAAAGCTTGGTGGATGCGACCTACCATTCGCTGGGGTATCGGTCAGACGCGTCAGGGGCATGGAGATAGGTGAAGACGAAGGCTGTCTTCAGCCAGGTCCTATTCGCCACACCTTGGGTAAGGGCAAGTTGTCATTGCGAGAGGCAGGGGCGACGAAGCGAGCCGCGAAGGGGAAGCAATCTCAGAGATGGCCACGGCTTCGCCTCGCCATGATCTTGCGGGTCAGATTGCTTCGCTCGCAATGACAGCAGGCAAAACAGATAGTGCCTGAGCACGGAGGCATTGCTGAGACCAATTCTAACCTCCTTTTACACCACTTCCTTATTGCGAAAAGCGGCAATGTCTTCCCAAGAAAATCCCGCTTCGAGTAAAATCTCTTCGCTATGCTGACCCAACTCGGGCGGAGGAGTGGTCGTTTTCAGGGGAGTATCACTCAATGAGATGGGCGTTCCAACAACCCGGACCTTGCCGATCTGAGGATGGTCTATCTCGGTGATATAGCCGTTGACCAATGCCTGTTCACTGTTGAGAATATCCAGATATTCCTGCACTGGCGTCGCGAGAATATCGATGTCGGTGAGCAGTCGCATCCACTCATCGGTGGTCTTGGTGGGAAAGATTTCATCCAGCAGCTTCTCGATCTTCACACCACGAAAATTGCGGATCACGTTATCGCTGTATTCCGGATCGGTAAGGACGTGCTCGATCCCCATCACCCGACAAAAGTTTGGCCACCGTTTGTCATCGACCCCGGCTAAACAGATCCAACCATCTTTGGTGCGAAACGACCCCCATACGCCTTGTAAAAATTGATGCCCCCGCCCCGCACGCCGGGTTTCTATGCCACTAACGCCAGTAAAGTTCATCTCCATCGGCTGTAGCGCGATCACCGTTCCGTAGATGCAGGCATCGACCTGTTGCCCCTTCCCAGTCTTCTCACGAGCATAGAGCGCCGCCAAGATCCCAGCCATAAGTGAGAGCGCCCCGGAGCAATCCGCCACGGCGGCACCGCATGGCAATGGCCGTTCCTCAGGCATCCCGTTCTTCGCCATAATTCCACCTGCAGCTTGGGCCAAGGTGTCACGGCTCGGACGACGCATCCAGGGTCCTTTCGGCCCCCACGATGAGCCCATGGCGTAGATGAGGCGCGGGTTCCGTTTGGACAACTCTTCGTAACCAAAGCCTAGGCGATCAAGCACACCAGGGCGGTAGTTGCTCAGTAAGACATCCGCGCTATCCAGCAGGCGATAGAGAATGTCTTTGGCTTCAGGCGTCTTGAGATTGAGGGTCAAGCTACGTTTGCCACGATTCATCGCCAAGAAATAGTGGCTGAAGTCGGCATGTTGAGCGTCAGGTCCGGCAATCAGCTTCACCAGCATAAAGCGGCTGAGGTCACCGGTATCGCGCATTTCGATCTTAATGACATTCGCGCCCATGTCGGCGAGAAAGAGACCAGCATAAGGCCCCTGGATTTCCTGGGCGATCTCGATCACTTTCACACCCGCGAGTGGTCCAGGCATGTGCGTCCTCCAATAACAAATGACCTGGGGCGCTTTTATGGCAGGGAGCAAGGAGCGTCAAGGATGTCTCGCACCGGCCGGCGGCCGATGCCACCAAAAGAAAGAATTCTCAAAATGGTGGCACCGCCGGCGCGGCGGTGTTGCTTTGCTATCTGCACACCTCTACAAAAGTCGCTATCTCCTAGCTATAAGGACGGTCACGTTTTCTTACAACTTTAATGAGAGGAGGAGTTTATGCCTGGACGCGAAGTATTACCCAAAGTCAGCAACTGGGGCCGTTGGGGAAAAGAAGATGAAAAAGGGACGGCGAATTTCATTACTCCTGAGGTCATCGTGAAAGCCGCCCGGCTGGTGAAAAAGGGAAGCGTCTTCTGTTGCAGTATCCCACTCGATCAGAGCGGGCCGGTTTTCCCCACTCGGACGCCAGCACAACGGTTCATGTCGATCTTGAACGTGCCGGTCAAAGAAGTCGGACTGCCCGGCTCTGCCATCGCCAATGATGACTACATTACCATGTATCTGCAGGGATCGACGCAGTGGGATAGTCTCGCTCACGTTGGCTACGATAACAAGTTCTACAATGATTTACCGACCAGCGCCGTCACTGCCCATGGCGGCGCCGCTAAGAATGATATCGCCAAGCTATATCAATCGTTCGTCACTCGCGGTGTGCTCCTCGATATGGTGCGTTATAAGGGGCACGAGAAAGTCGGCCATCTCCCGAAAGATTATCCGATTACCGTCGATGATCTTGAAGGCTGCTGTAAGGCCCAGAAGATCACAGTGCAAAGTGGGGACGCCCTCTGTCTCCGTACTGGCTGGGTGCCGTACTGGTACACGCTCAAAACCCATGAAGAGAAGGAAGCCTACTTCCACGCCCAACCTGGCGTTTCCGTATTCACGGCTGAGTGGCTACAGAAAAAAGAAGTCTGCTGCATTGCCGTCGATAATATTGCTGTTGAGCGCCTGCCCTCGGAAATTGATGGGGAGTTCATTCCTTTTCATCAGGTGGCGATCCGCGACATGGGATTGTCACTCGGAGAGATTTTCACGTTTGAGGACTTAGCCAAAGACTGCGCCGCGGACAACACGTATGAGTTTTTGTGGGTGGCGCCACCGCTGTATATCCCACACGCAGTCGGCAGCCCGTTGAATGCGCTAGCGATTAAGTAGCAACGAGAGAGAGGAGTTTCCTTCCCTCCAGGTTAGGATGGGGGGAAGATATTGTTAAGAAGAAAGATATATTCCTCCTTCTTCAATTCTCCCTTGCGAAGGCTATGATCGAGTCGTCGCATTGGGCCTCACGCCTCGAATCGTCAGCGAAGTAGGTTTCTAGATATAACCATGTGGATGTTTCTATATATGGCTCCACAGAAGTGTCTACCTGTAGACGTTTGCATCTACCAATAGGAATTTGTTTCTGCTAATAGCCACGCGAGAATACAGTAGAATTGTAGTTAGACCGATCTAAGGTTTTTTAGTGACTACTTTACGATCTGAATACGGTCACATGACCGTCCAACAGTTTGTCAACCATTTTGAGAATGGTCAGCTCAATCTTGAACCTGGATTTCAACGCAACTCGGTATGGTCTTTGAGCGACCGTACAGCGCTTATCGATTCCATCTTTTTGAACTATCCAATTCCTTCGATCTTCCTGTACAAACGGCAAGACACCAACGGTGGCCTGATCTACGACGTCATTGATGGCAAACAGCGACTGGAATCCATTTTCATGTTCATGGGGCTTGGCTACTTCCGCCGCGAACGATTTTCAGTACGGCTGAAGCTTTCATCGAACGATCCAGAGCCCGACTGGTACGACTGGACCAAAGTACGGCGCAAAGACGGAGAATATCCCCTCGCATCATATCGGTTGCAGACGGTCGAAGTCTCTGGCGATTTGTCGGATATTATCGATGTTTTCGTGAGAATCAATTCCACGGGAAAGAAACTTACGTCTGCTGAAAAGCGTCATGCGAAATATTATAACAGCCAGTTCCTAAAAAAGGCAGGGAAGCTTGCTGAACGATTCGAGAGCTACTACCGCCAGCATCGTATATTGTCACCTGGTGCCATCACGCGGATGAAGCATGTCGAACTGACTTGTGAACTAATGGCTTCAGCAGCCAGTGGGGGTCCTATCAATAAGAAGAAGGCTCTTGATGAGGTCATCGGCGGTCAATCAATCGAAGGTCTCAAGCTGGAGCGATGCACGGAGGAATTCGTACGGATCGCAAACCTGGTGGGCAGAATGTTTCCACGCCTACGAGAAACTCGCTTTGCGAATGCGGTCGATTACTACAGCCTCTTTCTCTTGATCTCTGAACTTGACCGAAAGGGAAGTGTTCTGAACACTCCTACCCGTAATCGAGAGGCCGAGAAGCTGTTGCTTTGGCTCTCACAGGGTGTTGATGAAGTTCGACAACAACAGCGGAAGGCTATCGGCGCTACGACTGACCAACGCATCTTTGCTGACTATCTGATGACGGTTCAAGGTGATACCGACAGCCAAGCGACGCGTGAGCGACGCGCGCAGATTCTGCGTGGATTGCTTGCGGGATTATTCGAGAGCAAGGATGAACGCCGGTCGTTCTCGCCAGAACAACGTCGCCTGATCTGGCATTCGGACGGAACCAAGCGGTGTTCGTCTCCTGGCTGTGGAGTGAAACTCGACTGGACGAATTTCACAATTGATCACATCAAACCTTTCTCAAAGGGAGGCAGGACCTTACCTCGAAACGCGGCTCTGATGTGCAAGAAGCATAACAGCCAAAAGGGAGCGCGTTAGATGCAGGGTGCTCGTAGCTCCTCAGACGGTTTAACAACCCCATTGCACCGCATTGCCGTCCGCTTGCGGTTCGGGATGAACGTGAAAGGATACAGTGTGGGTGGCGGCCCGGGACGGCAAGCGTTAGCCTGCACTATCCCTTACGCATCGAGACGGAAATCGCGGTATCATAAACACTCTGATAAAAAGGCCCCTTCGGAGAATGTGGATGCCGCGTATTTGCGAATTCTTTGGTGTCGTCATTTACATGTACTACAATGACCATCACCCTATGCATTTTCACGCGGAATATGCCGAGCGCGAAGCGTTATTCGCCATTGATACGTTGGAGATCTTGGAAGGGGACTTGCCCCGCCGCCCGCGTGCGTTTGTCATTGAATGAGCCTCACTTCATAGGGAGGAGCTGCGCGCCAATTGGGAGAGAGCCCGACAAGGCGTACCGCTTCACCCTATTGAACCATTAGACTGAATACGAGGAGTCAGAGTATGCCACGGCCAGTACGCATCTACGCTGTCGAACTTCTGGAAGGTTTCAAGGTACGGCTAGAATTTACGGACGGTACGACAAAAGAAGTTGACCTTCAGCCCTACCTGCACGGTCCCATCTTTGAACCGATCAGAAATGACCTCCAAGTGTTTCGCTCCGTGAAGGTTGATTCTCGGATGGGCACCATCGTGTGGGACAACGGAGCCGATATTGACCCGGATGTGTTGTACAAAGGGTTGACGCCGGCCTGGATGGAAGGAGAACAACCCGTCGACGGGGGCAAGGCCGTAGACGCGGGCTAATACAGCGATCCACCACATCGCCACCCGCTTGCGGTTTCGATCGAGAGCGAAAGAAGTGGTTGGACGGCGGCGGGTGATCGGGCACATTAGCCCTTCTATCTTTTATGACACGCTCTTTGTAGAGTGAAGACTCTTACAATCGAACGGGAGAAAGGACATGTCTACTCCACAACCACGCTACAATAAAGAAGAGTTTGCACGCCGTGGCGACGAGATTTACGAACGTGACATTCGCCCCCACCTCATCACAAATGATGAAGGAAAATTTGCTGTGATCGACATCGAGACCGGGGCGTATGAGCTTGATGCCAACGAACTCGCAGCGTCAGACCGTCTTTTGGCTCGTCATCCTGATGCCCAAATGTGGCTCATACGTATCGGTTCTCGTTACGTCCGTCGTTTTGGTCCGCGTGATCGGTCGATGGCAGTATGATCACTGGCATTGTCACCACTGCCCGGGAGGCTGTTATCAGTCTTACCGTGCACGGTCTAGCTGGACAGGCACAGGAGATTCAGGTGGTGATCGATACGGGATTCGACGGCTCGTTGACCTTACCTCCTGCCCTCATTGCGGCACTGGGGCTGCCGTGGCGTCGGCGCGGACGTGCATTACTGGCGGATGGAAACGAAAGTGTGTTCGACATCTACGAGGCAACTGTGATGTGGGACGGCAATCTGCGACGTATCTCTGTAGACGAAGAGCCAAAGGGCGACCGGTCGATCGCCCTTCCTGAAGTTACGCTCGCTGCCCGGCCATCGCCTCTAGCCGAGCGATCCGGTCTTCGAGTGGCGGGTGGGTACTAAAGAGTCGCGCAAACGAGAATCCGGAAAGGGGATTGACGATAAACAGGTGTGAGGTCTGTGGCGAGGCGTCAAGGGGAATACGCTCAGAAGCAGTGCCGAGTTTCCGTAGCGCTGAGGCCAAGGCGAGTGGATCACCACAAGTGTGGGCCCCCGTCTCATCGGCGGCGTACTCGCGGGTTCGTGAGATCGCCATCTGAATGATCATGGCCGCGATCGGCGCAAAAATCGACATGGCCAGCAACTCGAAGATACCACCTCCACCCTCCCGGTCATCGCTTCTGCTCATACCGCCGAACATTGCTCCCCACCGTGCCATGTTGGCGATCATCATAATCACACTCGCCAGGGTCGCGGCAATTGAGCTGATGAGAATGTCACGATTCTTCACATGCGATAATTCGTGTGCCAAAACACCAGTCAGTTCTCGCTCGTTCATCAGCCGCAGAATACCTTCGGTGACAGCCACCGCCGCGTGCTGTGGGTTTCTCCCGGTGGCAAATGCGTTGGCCGCCTCCGAGGGAATGATATAAAGCTTGGGCATCGGGAACCCGTCTTTGAGGGCCAAGTTGTGGACGATACGGTACAACGTTGGCGCCTCGGCTTCGGTCACTTGGCGAGCACCGTACGCAGCCAAGACGATCTTGTCCGAAAACCAATAGCTGCCGAAGTTCATCAGGATGGCAAAAATGAAGGCAATCGTCAGCCCTTGCGATCCGCCGAGGAACTGGCCAAGGGCCATAATCAGACCAGTCATAGCACCAAGCAGTAACGTAGTTCGTAACATAGTTTTTCCTCCGACTAGGTAAAACGTAAGGCTGCTTAGGGGACCTGTCAATCTACGCAACTAGGACAGAAAACGGCTGACGAGGAGACCAACGATGAGTAGGACCCCGTATTCTAAATGCAGCTTCGCGGTATGTATCCACGCAACGTTGATTTCTTCAACCTTATCGGTGCCGAACGGGATACGGACCGCAGGCAGCGCATGCCGTAGGGTCACAAAAGTCAACAGCACCGGCCACGGGGCATAGCCAAATAAAACCAGAGCAGCTGTGATGACAAAAGCGCCGTACACCAATACTGCCTGCTCCCAATTCGCTGCCTGCCGGCCAATGACCGTCGCCAGGGTTTTCTTGCCACGTTCCTGGTCTGACTTGAGGTCACGGATATTATTGACGTGCAGGAGCGCCGCCACCAAACACCCAACTGGAAGTGAGATGAGTAATGGAGTTAAGGCGAACACCTCGCGCTGGACGTAATAGGCACCTACCACGATCACCGGCCCCATGAAAATGAACACCGTCGCCTCACCAAGCGCGATATAGGCCAACGAAAGGGGATTTGCGGTATAAAAATATCCGGCCAGGACACTGACCATTCCAAGGACAAGGATTGGCCAGCCACACAGGCTCACTAGGATAAGGCCAAACAGGCTACCGAGCGCGAACGTCGCTATACCACCCCAATACACCTCATCAGCAGTGAGCAGTCCGCGTTGGATCACCTGGCTCGGCCCTAGCGTTTCAGGAGTATCTACCCCGTTCGCGTAATCGTAGTGGTCATTAATCAGGTTCGTCCCAATATGAATAAACAGCGACCCAAACAATGCCAAGAGAAAGCGGCCAATTGAAAAGGGTCCATCAGTTGCCGCTAAGACCGAACCAATAAGCACAGGTGTTACTGAAGCGGTAAACGACGGAGGGCGAGTGGCCTCAAACCAAATCTGCAAACGGCTCGGACCTGCGCCCGCGGTCAGCGTATTTCCGTATGTCATGTGCTCCTTCCTCCGACGCTATTATGAGCGCCTCTGCTGGCTTGGACAAGCCTGCCGTGAACGAGACCGGAGCCTATCCCGGGGATCATGAGAAGGGAATGCAACACCCTTGAGCTACTTTCCCCAAACAGGCTAAACCAACGCAAGGAGGAAGCACACCCATGCCAACTGAACCGGTGGGACGTCTTGATCACGTCGCCATAGCCGTTCACAGTATCGATCAAGCCCGCACCTTTTTTGAGGGTGTTTTGGGAGCAAAATTTCGTTATGTCACCGAGGGTCGGGGTGGCGGGTTTCGCTACGCGGTCTTTGACCTGTTTGAGTTCACCATCGAGTTGCTCGAAGCCACTGACCCGAAAAACTTCGTCGCCCAGTTTCTCGAAAAACGTGGAGAAGGGGTGCACCACATTACCCTACAGATCCCAGACTTGGCGGAAAAAATTGCCTTCATGGAGGGGCATGGGGTGCGGGTCGTCGATCAACGTCCCGAGGGATCGCGAGTTACCGAGGCGTTTATTTCACCCAAAAGTGCGTGCGGAGTGTTGTTCCAATTGGCCGAGCGCCAACCAGCGCTCAATAATGCGCCGTACTGGGAGAAAAAGGAGTAAGCAACTACAGTAGAGGTGAAAGATGTCATATGGAGTCCGAGCGCCGTAAGAGCGAAGACTCTCACCATTCGACGGTCGACCCTTGCCCGTTGGTCGCAGAGCGGTAACAGGCTTCAGCAATGGCTACGGCACGCAATCCGTCTTCGGGGGTAAGGGGAAAAGCAGTCCCGTTTTGTAGTCCATCGACAAAAATCTGTAGGGTCTCACGTACAGTAGGAACTGCTGATTCGAGCGCGACAGGAGTACGCTCAGTCCCTCTCACCAGGTAAGCAAAGCCGTGATGATGATCGCCGAACAGTTGCCCATTCTCCCCGGAAAGCTCAATCAGGCCCGAGCGACTCTGGGTTGAGCGCGACCCTGCCGCCGCCCCTTGCAGCGTCACTTGCTTAGCTGAGTCGCTGAGTTGACAGAGCATAAAGAAATTATCTTCAGTTTCTTTAGTGAACTTCGCCGCTGTCGTACACCACACCTGGGTGACTTCACAGTCACTCAAAAAGCGCAGCAGATCAAAACTATGTACCCCTGTATGCAGAATAATGCCGCCACCGCTCTCGGCTTTGTGATCGAGCCACACTAAGGGAGAGGGTTCAAACCGCTGACTCAAGTAGAGCGAATGCAGCGGCGCGATTTGCGCTAAGTGAGCCTTCAGCGTTCGCACGACCGCATTGAACCGCAGGGTATGCGCGACCATACAACGGGTCTGACTCGTGGCAATAAGGTCGCGAAGACGCCGAGCTTCAGTCACGCTGACGGCAAAGGGCTTTTCAATCAGGATAGACTTGCCGGCTTGACAGGCCGCGGTCACGATTGCGCCGTGCAAATACGGCGGCACGACAATCGCCACCGCATCGATGCGAGGGTCGGCGATAAGCTGGTGATAGTCAGTATAATAAGTACAATTACGCAGCGCCGCGAGTTGCTCTCCCTCGTATCGATTGCGCCGGCACAGGGCAATCAGTTCCGCTTGGGCAATATCCTCGACGATATGTCTGGCGTAACGGCTGCCGTGTCTCCCAGCACCGATAAGTCCAAAGCGCACTTTCTCCATAGAGAGATACGATAGCGAATCCCCTCGCTCTGAGGTAGAGGAGGCATTAGTGAGAGTGACCAATCAGCAACTTAGTTTTCATCCGGAGTTTGCCGAGAAATTGTTTGCTCAGAATCCGGCTGCATGGTAGTTCTTTCTAGGCATGGAAACCCCTCGCAACCCCGCACCGACAGTGGATATCATCATTGAGCTAGAGAGTGGTGGCATCGTTCTGATCCGTCGTAAGAATCCCCCTCCGGGGTGGGCATTGCCGGGTGGATTCATCGACTACGGTGAGTCAGCCGAGGACGCTGCCGTGCGCGAAGCACGAGAAGAAACTTCGCTTGACGTCCAACTCATTGAACTACTGCATGTCTACTCTGATCCTCGGCGCGATCCGCGCAAACACACCATGGCGACAGTTTTTATCGCCAAGGCAACTGGTACGCCGCAAGGGGCTGACGATGCGGTCGAAGCCCAAGTGTTTCATGAAAACGATCTCCCTTCGCCGCTTGCCTTCGATCACGGGCAAATTTTACGGGACTATTTCACCTACAAAAAAACCGGCAGCCGGCCACGGTACAGTAGAAGCTAAAGGGGAGTGATTCGGTGCCGGTATTTGTCCTTATTCTCCTTCGACAATCTTCTCTCAGTCTCTCGCAATAGGAGGTGCGCCATGAGTGATAGCGATGATCGTTCCAGGCTCCTGGCAATGCTGTGCAAAGTCTATCTCGACGAGGCGGAAGATGTTGCCCGTCTCACTACCCATGCTCAGCAAATGTATTATGCGCAGTTTCGCGAGCGCCTCTTACGTATTGCTGCCGAAGAACAAAAAAATGTCGGCTGGCTGCGGGATAAAATTATTACCCTCGGTGGGAATCCGCCGCCAGTATTACCCACTTCCGAGGCAGGGAAAAACAGTTGGGAATCTTTACGCCTCGACGTTGAAGAAGAGAGGCGGGATCATGTTGAACTCGCGGAGCTGTTGCACATGGCTGAACGGATTGATCCCGAGCTTGCCGAAGGACTTCGTCGCCTCCGTACGGAGGAGCGACAACATCGCGCCGAAATCCTCGATATGCAAATGAAGAGTGAACCGTATGCAGTTCCCCGTCCGACCACTTCGTCTCCTGAGCTTGAGCGGCAGAAGCAGGCGTGGTTGGAGCAGCAGAAGATGGCGTGGTTAGATAAACGCCAGGCTGAATGGGAAGCCGCAGGAAAACCTATCCCCTGGGCGGAGTGGTATACACGACGCGAATCCGAATGGAGCGCTACTCACTTACCAAGCCTGGAACTGGCCTGGACGCGACAGGTCACCGGGCAAAAGACAGAAGAATAATCGGCCTTGACTGAGCAGATGTGGTTAGAGCACGCCGGCGTTGGTTAGCTCTGTCAAGCGACCTTCGCTCACTCCTAGTTCCTTCTTGTAGACCTCGGCGTTGTGTTCCCCCAACAATGGGGGGCGGCGAGCAATACGCCAAGGAGTAGTGGTGAAAAAAAATGGCCCACCCGGATAGCGAAAGGCTCGAGCTAATTCCGGGTGTTCGACCGTGGGAAAGAAGCCTCGAGCATTGAGTTGTGGGTCATCGACGAGTGCTTCTGGGGGACGAACCATCGCATACGGAATGCGACGGAGCTGCGCGCCTTCCATGATCTCGGCGACACTATAGTCCTTCGCCCAGTCATCAAGGACATCGAAGAGATGCTCGGCGTGTTCACGGCGATAGAACTGATCCTCCCACTGCGGTTCGCTCAGATCTTGCGCCTTCTCGTCGCCTTTAACCCACTCAATCAGTGAAGTCCAATCACCCAGGCTACAGTGCATGAGATAGCCATCGCGGCAACGCACCACGCGAAAGTAGCGACTCCAGTGCAGGCTCCCGTGGCGAGTTTGTACCCCCATCCCCTGGTGGTAAAACGGGGCGACATGCTCAACGGCTGCGGCCGCCGCTTCTTGGATACTGACATCGACCCACTGTCCTTCACCGATGGAGTCACGGGCCCAGAGGGCCGACATGGTGCCGATGGCGGCAAAGAAGGCAGCACTATGATACGCCTGTAACCCCAAGGCACGTAGTGGCGGTTCGTCAGGATGGCCGTTGGTGTAGATCATGCCTCCTAGTGCTTCCGCGACAGTGTCGGAAGTTTTGTAGTCGCGATAGGGACCAGTCTGACCAAAAGGAGAGATCGAGGTGAGAACCATCTTCGGATTCAGCCGTTTCAGGTCCTCATACCCCAAACCAAGCTTTGCCAGTGTTCCGGGGACAAAAGACTCGACAATCACATCCGCTTTTGCCGCGAGTTGCGTAAACAGTTCTTGCCCAGCCGGCTTTTGCAGGTCTAGTGTCACACCGCGTTTGCTGGTGTTGTAGAACCAAAAGAACAGACTGCGATCGCGATGCGGTTGGTCGTCGAGAAAAGGCCCGACAGTCCGCATCGGGTCGCCGCCAGGCGGCTCGATCTTGATGACATCGGCGCCCATGTCTCCCATGAGCTTGGCGCAGAGCGCGCCTTTAAGATCGGTGAGGTCAAGAATACGCAGGTCAGACAATGCGGCTGGGGTTGTTTCATTCATATCTGTGAATGCTCCTCCCAAGGACTCAATGAATTAATGACCCAATTCCTCCAGCAGCGTTCTCGCCTCTTGCAAGTCTTTCGTATCAAACCCTTCGGTAAACCAGCCGTAGATTTCGGCTAACATCTGGTGAGCGTCTGCCCTCTTGTCCTGCTGTTGCCAAAGGCGCGCCAAGCTCATCGTGGCACGTAACTCCCATGACTTCGCTTGCTGTCGGCGCGCAAGCTCGATGGCTTTGAGAAAACACGCTTCGGCTTCGCCCTCTCCAGTAGTAGGGTGGGCACGGCACGTCGTGCTCCTACAACGGCAAGGACTCATCCGACTGCAAACTGCTGTAACATTACGCACCACCACATCGCCGCCCAGTTATAGAGGTGCCCTTCCACTGGAGCGCCCCACGCTTCCTTACTCTCCGTCTTTACTTCGCCCTTCTCAGGACCAGATCTCACGGAGATCGAGCACCCAGCCAGGCAACACCGGCTCGCCTGTAATGCTATCCACCTTCTCCAGGCACGTGACCGGAGCGTTCGGACGATAGACGTACACACGCTGTTGTTCGGGATCGATCAGCCATCCTAAGAGTGCGCCGCTGTCGAGGTACTCTTGCAATTTGGCTTGCAAAGCACGCAGATCATCAGTGGCTGAAAGCAACTCCACGACAAAGTCAGGACAGAGAGGAATAAATTTCTGTTTCTGCTCTGCCGTTAGTGCTTCCCAACGTGACCGCCTCATCCAAGCAGCATCCGGGGAGCGCATCGCTCCATTAGGCAAGATGAACCCGGTCGATGAGTCAAAAGTCAGTCCGGTCCCATCGGCGTCGGCCCAGTTAGCTAGACGTTGCGTGAGCCTGCTGTTCCGTCGTCCTGTCTCGCCTCCAGTGGGTGGCATAATTAGCAATTCCCCCCGAGCCGTGCGCTCGAACCGTAATTCCCGATTGGCTTGACACAGCTGATAGAGCCGTTCGTCGGTCAGCTCTACGATGGGGCGCAAATTCACGGTCAGCGCCGACGTCGTCTGTGGGATAACAATCTGGGTCATGCGTTCTCCTTACAGATCTTTCTTCGCTCAGCCCTCATTGCTCAGTCTTGGCAAGTGGATGCGCTTGTTTCCATTCCGTTGCGACTTGACCCATAGTCTTGAAGGTCACACCTTCATGCCCTTTCAGGTACTCGATCACTCGTTCTAGCATGAGAATGCGATGGCCGCGGCCGATCACTTGTGGATGCATCGTCAGTGTGAACACGCCCTCACCCAGGCGCTGATAGAGGAAATCGAAATCGGCTTTCCAGATGCGTTCGACTTCCTCCGGCGTCCGCAGCCCAACGTGATGCGCGGGCCAGTGCAGGCCAAAGTAGGGCCAGTCATCGAGGCTCCAATCCATCGGCAGCTCAACCAGATCAACCTCTTTGCCAAAAACGTACGGGCCGTCAGTGCGCATTTCGTCACCGAGGCGGCAGTAGTACGGGGTAAAGTCGTTGGCCATCATACTGGAGTCATACAGGAAACCAAACTCCACCAATAAACCTAGAGAGTGAGGACTCAAATCGGCGGCTGGAGAACGATACCCGACCGGCGCCTTCCCCGTGACACGGCGGACACAGGCGATCCCACGCTCCAAGATGCGGCGTTCTTCTTCAGGCAGAACGGAAGCGGGGTTTTCGTGGCAGTACCCATGATGACCAATTTCATGTCCAGTGTCGGCAATGCGTTTGACCAAGTCAGGAAAGGTATCAATGGTATGCCCTGGAATGAACCAGGAAGCGAGCACTTGGTGACGCCGGAGAACGTCGAGTAACCGCTCCGTTCCCACTTTGCCAAACTCACCCCGAGAAACTGTACTGATCGACTTTGACCGCATTGTCGTCAACCACACGGACATGGCATCAAAGTCAAACGAGAGACAGACGGAGACGTTCTTGGCCATAGGCGATCTCCTTTTGCTCTTCTCATCACAACTTGACAAACAAATCCTTTACCCCTTCGCTGGTGAGCCGTGAGACCGTCGTGATCTTGTCACTAAATTCCTTCAGCGTCCCTAGCGAGCTAGAGCCAACATCGATCAAGATGGAAAACAATGAAAATCCCAGCTGGTCTTTCTCGGTGCGAAACCGTTCAGCCCAGTCCGCTCCCACCTGGCATTCACCATCGGTGATAAATACAATGTCCCCCCGTTTGAAGCGCGACTGTCGCAAGCACTCTACCGCAGCGTCGAGCGGCTTCTCAAAATCGGTTCCCCCGCCGGGAAAATATTCGGCCAGTTCCATTACTTTATCCATCTCGACCTCGTACCGTTCTCGCGGGTTGAGATCGAGCTCCCGCAGCGGTGTGTCAGCCGATGAAAAACAAATTGAGCGGAAGCGGCGGCGCTGCCGCCGGGCGATTTCGAGGAGCGTCAACGTCAGCGCCTTGGACCAGACTTCTTTATCTCCTGCCATCGACGAGCTGCCGTCCAAGCATACGACCACCGGCCCCTTCCCTTTCTCGTCAATCCCACGCAGCGAGTACAAGAGTAATTCGTGGTCAACAAAACGGCGCGTGAAATCTTTGCGAAGAATCGGATGATGTAAGGTCAGGAGTTCGTGGGGCAGCAGCCGACTGACTTCATTGCCTATTCCGACCTCGAACATTTCTTCGTTGGTGCGCTCAAAAATCTTGCGTCGCAGAGCCAGCGCATGTTCTTTCATGCGACCAACCATCTGTGCCAGCTTTCGCAGTTTCTCATTACCGGCGAGATGTTTGCCAAGTTCGATCTGACGGCCAGGGGACGATTTGTACCCACTGCCGATAGCCAGGCTCCACGCTTCGGCTTCCTGCGCCGCATCCTCCAGATCTTGCGCCACTTTGATCGCTTCCTTGCGAAAACGCTGCTCAGTTTCCGTCTGGGCCCGCGCCAGGTCTTCGCCTAACTGCTTTGCTTGTTGGCGGAGCCGCGCTTCTTCGGCCCGCGCCTCGCTAGCGAGTTTGGCCGCCGCTTGTTCTAGTAGCTCTTTGGCTTCTTTCGAAAGGTTCCCTTGCTGGTTCAGCTCTTTGCTCAAGTCCTTGGCGTTGTTGGCCTCGCTAATCTTCTCCTCAACAATTTCTTCCTGTTTCTGCGTATTCCATAGATCGAGCAAGTCACGACGAGTCAAAGGCTTCTCAGACTTCAGTAATCGTAACGCGCCTTCGCCAAGCAACACAGTGGCGAGTCCAGCCTTTCCTTCGTCAAGGACTGTCGTATCACGGAGGTGCTGAGTTTCCTGTTTTTGTTGAAGAGAGGACAACAGAAGCCGATTCAAGGCAGCGCTGGGCAGGACGGCCTCTTCTTTCATGAAGAGGACATTGTATTTAAAGAGGGAACAAAACAGGTCTTGTAGTAAGGCGCCGAAATGGGGAACGAGGGCCTCGCCTCTCTCTTCTAAACTGCGGAGAGACGGTGAGTCGTCACGTAACCTTTTGTACACCGTTCGGTCATAGGAATCGCTTTCAATCCAGCATGCGCTTTGCGGGATCGGCGGAGGTGGGGGCAAAATGAATTGGGACTTCTTTTTCACCGAGGGACGTCGAGGCATAGGATTCCTGGCTATTAGCTCTTAGCTTTTAGCAAAAAGTCTTAAGACAAGCGGTAGTAGCCGAAGCTTTTCTCCTTAGTTTATCTCCCTTCTGCAACTAATAGCTAATGGCTAATAGCTTTCCTCAGAGCTTCGCCAACAACTGTTGTTGAATCGTCTGGATCTCCTGCCGGACCGTCTCGATTTTCTCCATCGGATGGCCAATGTCACGTGCCTTTTCGATAATCTCTTGCGCTTTCCCTAAGAGACGGCGGATTTTTGTATCAGCCTCAACGATGGCACGGGCACGCTGTTCCTTTTCATTCCAGACTCGTTGGGTATAGTAATCCTGCAGTTCACGAGCTTCGAACAGTAACTCCCTCACTTCATCCTCATAGCCATGTCTCAACTCGTGGATGACTTTATGAATTTCGGCTCGCTCGCTCGGCTCTTTCCACAACACATGTTCGAGAAAGAAAAGGTCGGCCTCTGCGACTTCGGTGCGGCCATTGAGGTAGGCCAATGCTTGTAACAGGCTGAGACTTTGCCGGTACCGGCGGTCGGAAGCGACAATATTTTTCTTTTGCAGTTCGCGGCGAATATCAGCTATCCCCCGAATCACCGCTGTCGGAACCGGCAGGTCTCGCACCGCAGCCTGCATCTGGCGGAGTTCGTCCAAAGAGATAATCGTGCGCTCGGTCGGTGCTGCTGCCTGCAGCATTTTGAGAAAGCGAAACTCTTCGCCAATGTACCCCACGACAAAACGCAACAGAAATCGATCATAGAGAGCCAATAATTCATCATCTTCGGGCAGTTCATTACTCGCGCCAAAGAGCGTGAGCAGGGGTACAGCGGTCACTTGCCGGCCGTTATGGAACATGCGTTCGTTGATGATGGTCAAAATGGCATTCAAGATGGAAGAGCTCGCTTTAAACACCTCGTCGAGAAAAGCGATATGGGCTTCCGGCAGTTTGTTTGCCGTCACGCGGCGATAATCATCGGCTTCTAACGCTTTTAAACTGACCGCGCCAAACAATTCTTCCGGAGTAGTAAATTTGGTTAAGAGCCATTGAAAGTAGGTCGCGCCCACAATGCGACGGCAGAGCTCGTCGGCGAGCATAGATTTCGCGGTTCCTGGTGGACCGATAATCAGCACATGCTGTGCCGCCAAGAGCGCAGCCAGGGCTCCATCGATCAACTCAGTACGTTCGAGAAAGAGCTGCTGCAGTTCCTCACGGATTTTGCGCAGTTTGTCTTGTGGGGTCATGCCTCTTTGCCTTAGCAGATTAGGGGGGGAGGAACAATGTAAGACAGCGAAGAGGAAACGGAGAGTCGGCGAGTAAGATCTCTTTCTTTTTCTATTTCCGTTTCTCCCCGTCTCCGGTTCTCCGACTCCTCTCCTTGCCTGGCTCTAGCTTCCTGACAGTTTGGTGGTCTATAAAGACACCACCGAGCAACGCTTTGCCGAAGGAGGGAATCATGTCTGGAGCACTCGATGGTATTAGAATTCTTGAACTCACGCGGGTTGGACCTGGCGCTTTCTGCACCATGATGTTGGCTGACATGGGCGCTGAGGTCTTGAAGATTGAGCCGCCACCGTCAGGCAAGCTAGCCGGCTCGGGCGCTTCTCCGAAGCCGGAAGAGGCCAAGAAAATCGCCACCAACTTCACCAATCGCAATAAGAAGAGCCTGACACTCAATCTCAAAGATCCAGCCGGACAAGCCGTACTGCACGACCTCGCCAAAAGTTACGACGTCTTGGTCGAAGGCTTCCGCCCGGGCGTCATGAAGCGCCTGGGCGGCGACTATGAGACACTCAACAAATTGAATCCGCGACTGATTTACTGCGCACTCAGCGGGTATGGTCAGGACGGACCATACCGCGACTATCCGGCTCATGATCTCAACTATTTATCGCTTGCGGGAGTCGCTAATCTCATTGGTCCAACCGAGGGAGCGCCGGCAATTCCGCTCAATATCATCGCCGATTACGCCGGCGCGTCGATGCATGGGGTGACCGGCATTATGTTTGCCTTGTTCGCGCGGGAACGCACTGGGAAAGGACAATTCGTTGATGTGTCATACCTCGACACGACGATTTCCCTGCTCGCGGCTACTCCTAATGTCCGCGATTACTTCGCAGATAATGTCATGCCCGGGCGCGGCAAAGGTGTGTTCGGCGGTGAGCACGCCTACTACGGCTTCTACCAAACCAAAGATGGCAAGATGATTACGATCGGCTGCACGGAACCGTGGCTGTGGGAAAATTTGTGTGATGCGCTCCAGCGGCCAGACCTGAAGGACTGCGGGATGAAAGCTGGCGATTTTTCCGGACCGGCAAACGAGCGCCACAACTACGCCCGAGCAGAATTACAGAAAATCTTCCTCACCAAGACTCGGGAGGAATGGTTCGACATTCTCGCTAAGGCCGACGTGTGTATCGGTAAAGTCTACGACGTCCCTGAAGTATTCAAAGATCCACAAGTACGTCACCGCCAGATGGCCGTGGAGCTTGAGCATCCGGTGGCCGGAAAAGTCGTTCAGGCTGGCGTGGCGGTGAAACTCTCTGATACACCGGGTTCGATCCGCTCTTTCGCGCCCGCATTGGGTCAGCACACCGAAGAAGTACTTCGTGGTCTGGGCTATAACGCCGCCAAGATCGCCGAACTGCGCGAGAAACAAGTGATATGATGGAGGGCGAGAATCAGGGATCGGGGGTCGGTCTGTCATCGAAGGGGTTTCCTTTTTGCCCCAGCCCCTGACCCCTAGCTCCTAATCCCTTTCCTTATGCGTCTTTCCTTCGATCTCGGCACCTTAGTATTGTATGACCCGCCAGCCGGATTCCAACCGCCCGCGTGCTTTCACTGGGACGGACGCGTTGATCGCTGGCGGGCGCAGGCACATCACTACCGTGCGATCATCGAGCAATTTAAGCAAGGCGTCATTGACTACGAAAACTCGGCTCCAGCGTACCGGACTCTCAAACTCACCAGCCGCCTGACTCAATCGCCGCACCCATTCCAGACCGAGGCCCTGGCAGCGTGGAACAGTGCAGGGCGACGAGGGGTCGTCGTCCTGCCGACCGGCGCGGGCAAAAGTTATGTCGGTCAGATGGCGATCGAGACCGTGCAACGTGGCACGCTTATAGTGGCGCCAACCATCGACTTGATGAATCAATGGTACGACCTCCTCTGCGCCGCCTTCGGAGAACCGGTCGGCCTGATCGGCGGTGGTTACTACGAACCTCAGGATGTCACTGTCACAACCTATGACAGCGCTTACAACCACATGGACCGTCTCGGCAATCGCTGGGGGCTGGTGATTTTTGACGAGTGCCATCACCTGCCGGGGGAGATGTATAGTCACGCCGCCGAGATGTGTCTGGCACCGTATCGTCTAGGTCTGACTGCGACACCGGAACGCGCAGACGGACGGCACCTACTCCTTGACGAGTTGATCGGCCCGCAGATCTACACCAAAGGGATCAAAGAACTCGCCGGTGATTATCTGGCTGACTACGTGGTTGAGCGCATTAAGGTCACCCTCACGCCGGAGGAAGAAGAAGAGTATAAACGCGCGCGCGGCACCTTTAGTAATTTTCTTATCGACCACGGGATCGTGCTCGACGGTCTGGCCGGTTGGCATCGCTTTGTCCGGGAGAGCGCGATCAGTCGCAAAGGCCGGCAAGCGATGCTCGCTCATCAGCGCGCTAAGAAGCTGGCGCTGGGAACCTCGGCGAAACTTCGCACCCTCGATTTTCTCCTAAAAAAACACGCCCGAGAACGGGCCATTATTTTCACTAGCGATAATGACACTGTGTACGCCATCTCGGCCGCATTTCTGATTCCCGCCATCACGCATCAGACTGCGACCAAGGAACGTAAGGCAATTCTCGAAGGCTTTAATCGTGGCGATTACCTCGCACTCGCGACCTCGAAGGTGTTGAATGAAGGGGTCAACGTTCCCGAAGCCAGTGTAGCGATTATCCTCTCGGGCTCAGGTTCGACACGTGAACACGTACAGCGCTTGGGACGGGTGCTGCGCAAGCGTGAAGGCAAGCAGGCGATTCTCTATGAGGTCATCACAGCTGGTACGGTCGAAGAGAGCATGAGTCGAAGACGCAGCCAGCACGACGCCTATCAATGAAGCTGTCTAATGAAGGCTGAGGACCATTTCCTTTGCTCGGCCAAACAGCAATGGCACTGACGGCGCAATGTTCTCCCATTCGGGATCATGGCGTTTCCCACGGCGATGCAGCATGACATTAAAGCAACTGATAGCGCCAAAGCGGTAACCCGCCAGCGCGCGATACCAGGCGGCCTTTTTTACTTTCCGCTGTGTCCCTTCTTCGTACCAAGTAATCAGTTCCTCGGCCGGCGGCGCGGATGCGATAGGAGTGCAGAGCCCCGTCCAGCTGCCAGGGTCAGAGAAGACGATCAGCCAGCCAAGATCCAGCAGTTGTCCGCCAATGCCAGAAATCTCCCAATCTAACACGGCAACCAGTTGCTCACCGTCAAACAAGAAGTTCGATCCTTGAAAATCACCGTGAAAGAGGCCGACCGGTGGATCCTGGGGAATACTCTGCAAGAGTAGTTCCCGTACTTCTTCTCCTTGTTTGATCCACTGTGGCTCTGCGCCCTTCGCTAAGATGGGATCCCAAAAACGAATCTCTTCTGCCAACGGACGGGGTGTCTCCCACCCGGCAAGTTCTTGCTGCCAGTTGAGTTGATGGGTCTGCACGAGCGCGCGAACGATCTGACGAAAGCGAGGGGCTACCGCTTGCGGGCTGAGAACGAAAGTGGCATCAGGCTCGGAAAAGCGGAAGGTCCGACCAGGAAGCCGCTCGACCATGATGTAGGGAACTTCGAACCAGCGCAGGTCATTGCCAAACCAGCGCACGGTCGGTACCGGTGCGCCATGCCGCTTCAGCGTTTGCAGAAGGGGAACCTGGCGCAGAACGTCAGTATTGCCGCTCTGACGCACTCCTTTCGGTGGGATACGCATCACTAACGATTCATGCCGTGGTTGACCAGTTTCTTTGAAGTCAACCCGGAAGCCGAAGCTCAGACCGGCATGACCAGGCATGACTTCGACTTGGCTGACAATCGCCTCTTTTCCGTAGTGGACAACAGCAAAATCCTGTAACTGGCGCTGGAGGAGATCCAAATCCATGCGTCACACGCCTCCTGTTGAGTCCTATCGCTATGGTCGCCCTGACCATAGCGTAACGCGATTGGCTCTAAAAGAGCGTCGATTGTGGATTGGCTTTTGCCGCTTCGCTTGCCTTTCCCCGTAGTTCGTTTACCAGCAGATGAGCCCGACGTGTCGGTTCAGGTAAGCGATATTTGGTGCAGCACGCCAGTACCATTGTAACCGCTCGCTCAAGACTGATGCGGTGCCCTTGAGAGACAAACACCGGTGCGACTCTATCTTTCGTGCGCAGAATCATCCCGACCTGCTCTTGCTGATGTACGAGGGGAATCATACTTCCGCGTATTGCTCCCGGCTCGTGATACTCACCAACCAGTAGGCTTTTGGCGCATCCGATAGAGGCCATGTTCAACCATAGTCCCAAATGACTGGCAATCCCCAGTCGTCTGGGATGCGCGATGCCCTGGCCGTCGCACATCAGGCAATCGGGTTTCACCGATAGTTTCTCCCAGGCCTGGAGTACGGCAGGGCATTCCCGGAACGAGAGCAGTCCAGGAATATAGGGAAACGGCACCAAAGTAGTAGTCGCCGCAGTGGCGATGACAGCCAGGTCGGAGAGCCGCATCACTACGATCGCGGCAAAGAGCCAATCCGAGCCTTTATCGTAAGAGACATCGATCCCGGCAATTGTCTCAAGCCGTCTCGGTTCACTTTGCAAATCGAGCTGAGTACGGAGTTTCTTTTGGATCGCCACAGCCTCTTCAGGAGATACGTCCCAGCGGTGGAGTTGCATAGGAAGTATTATGCCCCTTCCGCAAAGCCGAGAAAATGTCTTATTCTTGTTGTCCTCCGCTTCTCGTATACCGAGAACCTGATATACTGCCGAGCACGTCTTATCAGCGGTACACCCATAGTGAATGCGAAGGAGAATGTATATGTTGGCCTGGATCATTTTCGGAATGATTGTCGGTGTGATCGCTAAGCTTTTGATGCCGGGGCGGGATCCTGGCGGATTTATTATTACTATACTGCTCGGTATCGCTGGTGCCTTGGTAGGTGGTTTCCTCGCGCGATTGGTGGGGTGGTATGGGCCGAACGAGCAGGCTGGTTATCTTATGGCGATTGCGGGTGCAATTTTGCTGCTCTGGATCTATCGACGGTTCACGCTTCCTCCTCGCACCCTCTAGTTGAGCGGGTGAGGGCGATTCGTGGATCGCCCTCACCACACGCGCAGTGAGAACCTGTCTTCGGTTCTTTCACGCAAAAATCGCCAAGAGAGAGGCGCGGGTTGCCGCGATCCTCCCCTAGTCATCTTCCTTGAACAACGTGTCACGCCAGTCGAGGGCGGCGCGCAATCCTTTCTCTTTACGAATGCGATTAAAAGTCTCTTGTTCTTCGGTCTTTGTAGTATCGAAGTGTACAACTAACTCTAAGTTATTATAGATGCTGTCGAGAAAGCCCATATTCTCAAACGCGCGATTGACCGCAATCTTGTTAAATTTGACTCCAACCTGCGCAATTTTGATGAGCTTACGCGCCATCTTTTCACATTCAGTTATGAGCTTTTCGTGGGCCACAACCTTGTTGATCATGCCGAGCCGCTCGGCTTCTTGCGCCGAGATCATCTCGCCGGTTAACAACAGTTCTTTGGCTTTGGCCAAGCCCACGCTGAACGGGGTAATGAGCACTGGTGGACCAGTACCGAAACGGACCTCTGGTTCGCCGAGCATCGCTCGCTCTGAGGCAATCTTAATGTCACACAACTGGGCGAGTTCGCAGGCGCCGGCCAGAGCGTAACCATTGATCGCGGCGATATACGGTTTGCTGGAATGCCAGATCTTCAACAGGGTGTCGATATTCTGCTTTAAGTGCGAACGCCACTCATCAGCAGTCCGCTCATAGATCTCCGGTTCGCCTTCTCTGGCGCCGATATCAAAACCGGCAGAGAACGCGCGCCCTGCCCCAGTGAGAATAATGACTTTTACCTCGGCGTCATCTTCGATCGTATCAAGGACATGACGAAGCTCTGTCATTAACTCTGCGCTCAGGGCGTTGAGCTTGTCTGGTCGGTTGAGCGTGAGATAACCGATCCCGGCTTTCTTTTCAAAACGGAGATTGCGATAATCCATCGACTCCTCCTGTGCCGATCTCTAACCCAAAGGAACGGCAAAGGCAAGAACAAGCCGCTTGCTCTCAGGGGGAAAAACCTCCACACTCAGGAAAGCGCCGACGCTGCTCTCTTAAGGAGGACACGCGATGAAACGCAACTTCAAGACCATTCGTGTTCGTGAGATTATGACCACGGCTCCGGTGACAGTTGGACCTGAGGATTCGTTACAACATGCACTCGATCTGCTGGAAAAATATCAAATACATGAGCTCCCAGTCGCCGAGCATGGCCGGTTAATTGGTATTGTGACCGACGGCGACATGAAACTAATAACTCC
>Ga0187894_10000432_pt1 | contig 56352 bp, 59 predicted proteins | sample GBC1701081metaG_FD_136650 | JGI IMG/M metagenome (GOLD analysis project Ga0187894, IMG submission 136650) | White microbial mat communities from a lava cave in the Kipuka Kanohina Cave System on the Island of Hawaii, USA - GBC170108-1 metaG ...
CGATCCGTGGAGGCAACCTGGCAGCGCATCGGAACGCTCCTCAGCGCCTTCCCACCGTACGAGTGCGCCGCCTATCTCACAAACTCCGGATACGCTTCAACGTAGATGGATCAGACTCTAGGGGCCGTTCGTCAGGCGGCGCCGGCTCATCCTTCGATATTGTTCGCCAGGGGATCGGCGAGGCCGACGCCGATCGTCGCACGCGCGCTTTCCGCCTCGGAGCTGGTGACCGGATAGGCGCAATAATCGGCGGCGTAATAAGCGGTGGGCCGGTGGTTGCCGCTGAGGCCGAGGCCGCCGAACGGCGCCTTGGACGGCGCGCCGTTGGTCGGGTTGTTCCAGTTGATCACGCCGGCATGAACATTGGCCCAGAAACGGTCGTATAGCTCCGGGCTGCCGCCGATCAGCGAGGCGGAGAGGCCGTAACGGGTGGCGTTGGCCTCGGCGATCGCGGCGTCGAAATCGGCGACGCGCACGATCTGCAGCACCGGGCCGAACAATTCGGCGTCGGCGCGGCGCTGGATCTCAGTGACGTCGACCAGAGCGGGGGTGAGAAACGGCCTGTCGTCGACCTTGCGGTCGAGCCGCCGGATCGCCCGTCCGCCCTTGCCGAGCAGATCGAGATAGGCCTCCTGCAGCTGGTCGGCGGCGGCGTTGTCGATCACCGGACCCATGAACGGCGCCGGGCTGGCATGGGGATGATCGACGATCAGCCGGTCGATGAGCTTGGTGATGGTGTCGATCAGTCCCTGATGATCGCCGTCGCGGACGATCAGCCGCCGCGCCGCGGTGCAGCGCTGGCCGGCGCTGAGATAAGCCGACTGCACCGCCATCGCCGCCGCGGCATGAAGGTCCTTCGCGTCCCAGACGACGAGCGGGTTGTTGCCGCCCATTTCGAGCGCGAGGATCTTGTGCGGGGTTTCGGCGAACTGCTTGTGGAGCGCGAGCCCGGCACGCGCCGAGCCGGTGAACAGCAGCCCGTCGAGCCCGGCATGGGCGGCGAGCGCCTTGCCGACCTCCGGACCGCCCTGGACGCAGCGAACGACGTCTTCGGGGACTCCCGCCTCATGGTAGAGGCCGACCAGATACTCGCCGACCGCCGGGGTTTTCTCGCTCGGCTTGAACACCACCGCATTGCCCGCGATCAGCGCCGGGACGATATGGCCGTTGGGGAGGTGCGCCGGGAAATTATAGGGTCCGAGCACGGCGAGCACGCCGTGCGGCTTGTGCCGCACCGCGACCCGCGCGCCCATCGCGCCCTCGAGCCGCTTCTGTGCGGTGCGGTCGGCATAAGCCGAGACCGATATGTCGACCTTGTTGACGACCGTCTCGACCTCGGTGCGCGCCTCCCAGAGCGGCTTGCCGGTCTCGCGCGCGATCAGGTCGGCGAACGGCTCGATCTTGGCACGCACGACATTGGCGAAGCGGCGCAGAGTCTCGACGCGCACTGCGAACGGCCGCGCCGCCCAATTTGCCCAGGCGGCACGCGCGGCCGTCACCGCGGCGTCCGGATCCCCCGCTTGGCCGCTCCACAAAATCTCGCCGGTGGCGGGCTCGGTGGAGGTCAGGGTGAAGGTCACTGGCGCCCTTGTGCCGCACGGCGGGGAATTTTCAAGCACCTGTGCTAATTTCACCGCGCATCGCTTCGCCCATTCGCCGAACCGCCGCAATCTTCGCCTCGAACGCCGACCAGTCGTCGGCTTCGGCGATCCGGCCCCAGATCGCCTCGACCTCCTCGATATGCATCGAACAGGGACCGGAATCCGACCAGTAAGGATGGTCGAGCGCGCCGGGAATGGGCGCATGGCGCTCGATCATCGCGCGGAGCTCGTCGAAGCCCTGATAGGCGGTCCCGCTGCCGCGCAGCCGCCCGCCGCGCCAATCGAAGAAGAAGCGGTCGATCTCGACCGTCCGCCGCGCCAGCGCCTCCTCCAGCGCGGAGACCAGCGCCATGTCCGCTTCGATCTCGCCGGCCACGATTCCGAGCCGGGCCAAGAACGCGTCGCGCAGCGTCTCCCGGAACCGGTCGGGAAAGGTCTCGAGCACCGGCATCAGCTCCTCGGCGGTCGCGACCGCGCGAAGCGCGATGGCGAGCTGGACCAGGTCCCAGTGGATCGCTTCGGGCTGGCGGCCGAAGGAATAGAGGCCGGCATGGTCGAAATAAGCGGCGGTGAAATGGCCGTCCCAGAACGGCGTCCAGCGCCACGGGCCATAATCGAAGCTCTCGGCGGTGATCGCGATATTGTCCGAATTGAGCACGCCGTGGACGAAGCCGGCCACGATGTAGGAGGCAGCGAGCCGCGCGGTCGCGGCGCAGACATGGTCGAGCAGCCGCGCCGCGCCGCCTTCATCCTCGCCATAATATTGCCGCAGGCAATAGTCGGTGAGCGTGCGGATATGATCCGGCTGGCCGAGCGTCGCCAGCCGCTGGAAGGTGCCGATCCGGATATGGCTGTGCTGCAACCGGACCAGCACCGCCGAGCGGGTCGGCGAAGGCTCGTCGTTGCGCTCGAGCGCCTCGCCGGTCTCGATCAGCGAGAAGGTCTTCGAGGTCTCGACGCCGAGCGCCTCGAGCATCTCGGTCGCCAGCACCTCGCGGACCCCGCCCTTGAGGGTCAACCGGCCGTCGCCGAACCGGCTATAGGGCGTCTGCCCCGAACCCTTGGTGCCGAGATCGAGCAGGCGGTCCCGATCGTCGCGGAGCTGCGCGAACAGGAAGCCGCGGCCGTCGCCGATGTCGGGATTGTAAACCCGGAACTGATGACCGTGATAGCGCAGGGCAAGCGGCTCCCGGAGGTTGTCCGGAAGCGGCGTGAACCGGCCGAAATGGCGGAGCCAGTGGGCGTCGCTCAGGTCGCAGAGCCCGACTGCTGCCGCCCAGCGCTGGTTGCGGAACCGCAGCATTGTCTGCGGAAAATCGGCCGCGGCGACGACGTCGTAAAAGTCTCCGCCGAGAGACAGGATCGGCGTTTCCGGGCGGTAACTCGAAGGTTGCGGGCGGTGCGCCATCAGCCGATAGGAAGGGCAGGCGTCCGGGGGTCGTGCATGGCTTTGTGGTCCGATGGCTATTGGTGGTCGAATGACGGGCTCAGGCTCCATTATCGCGACTATGCCGGCGATCCCAGTCGTCCGCCGATCATCTGCATTCCCGGGCTCACGCGCAACGCGCGCGACTTCGAGGGAGTTGCGGAACGGCTCGCCGGCGACTGGCGGCTGATCTGCGTCGAGCTGCGCGGCCGCGGCGAGAGCGCCTACGCCAAGGATGCCATGACCTATGTTCCGCTGACCTATCTCCAGGACATGGCGGCACTGGTCCGCGAACTCGCGCTCGAGCGTTTCGTGCTGTTCGGCACCTCGCTCGGCGGGCTGATCACGATGCTGCTGGCGATGAGCGACCGCGAGCGCATCGCCGGCGCTTTGCTCAACGATATCGGCCCGGTGGTCGAGACCCGCGGCCTCGACACGATCCGGTCCTATGTCGGCAAGGCGCAGAACTGGCCGACCTGGCTCCATGCCGCGCGCTTCCTCGCCGAAGCCCAGGCCGATCGCTATCCCGACTGGGAGATCGACCAATGGCTGATCTACGCCAAGCGGCTGTGCAAGCTGACCCAGAGCGGACGGGTCGTGTTCGACTATGACATGCGGATCGCCGAACCGTTCAAGCTGCCCGGCGGCGAGACCGGCTTCGACCTCTGGACCGCGTTTCGCGGGCTCCAAGGCATCCCCTCGCTGATCGTTCGCGGCGGCGAATCCGACCTGCTGAGCGATGAGACGGTCGACAAGATGACCCGCGAGATCGGCACGATGGAGAGCGCGACCGTGCCCCGGGTCGGCCATGCCCCGACGCTCGACGAGCCCGAAGCCCAGGCCGCGATCGACCGGCTGCTGGCGCGCGTCGCCGCCGGACCATAGGGTCCAAACTCAATCAGGAGGTGGCCGTGACGGGTTGGCATCTGTTGTCTGGCAAGGAGCGAGGAGGGAGCGATGCTCGACGCATCGTGACCGATCGAGGGACGCTGCCCAGGCGACAGAGGACGACCCGCCGCTTCGCGGTCGGCCGGAGAAATGAACAGGTGCGAACATCCCCCGGATGTTCGCAGCCATGCCGGGGGCATGGCGGCCTGTTCATGCTGGGGTCGTCGAGCCCCTTGGACGGACATCCTGGTCCGCCCTGCGGGTCTCTCCTACCCAGCCGCCTTCTCCGGCCGATCACGGCTCATCTCCTGATTGAGTTTGGACCCTAGGTCCCATGGCTCCGGTGCGCATCCTCCACTGCCATTCGACCTTCTCGCTGGGCGGCAAGGAAGCGCGGGCGGTGCGGCTGATGAACGCCTTCGGCGGGGCCGCCGAGCATGTCGTGCTGAGCGCGATGCCCGGCCAGCTGTCGGCGCGCGACGCGATCGACCGCGGCATCGCGGTGCGCTTCCCCGACGACGCGCCCTCGCTGGTCGGCAGGCCGGGGCCGCTGCGGCTCTGGCGGCTGTCGCGCTACCTGCGCGGCTTCGATCTGGTGCTCACCTACAATTGGGGCGCGTTCGACGCGGTGATGGCGAACCATCTGTTCGGCGGCGCCCCGCTGATCCATCATGAGGACGGTTTCAACGAGGACGAGGCGGTGGCGCTCAAGAGCCGCCGCAACCTCTACCGTCGGATCGGCCTGCCCGGCGCGTTCCGGTTGGTGGTCCCGTCCGAACGGCTCGAGAAGATCGCCTTGCGCGCCTGGGGCCAGACTCCGGCCCGGGTCGTCCGCATCCCGAACGGCGTTCCGGTCAGCCGCTTCTCCAGGCCGCCGGAGGCAGGCACGATCCCAGGCCTCAAGCGTGCCCCGGGCGAGGTCGTGATCGGCACCGTCGCCGGGCTGCGCGCGGTCAAGAACCTGCCGCGGCTGGTGCGCGCGTTCGCCGCGATGCGCGACAAGAGTGCGCGGCTGGTGATCGTCGGCGAAGGGCCGGAGAGCGAGCGGATCGCCGCCGAGGCGCGCGACCGCGGCGTCGCGGCGCGGCTGCTGATGCCCGGCTTTCTCGCCGATCCGGCGCGCTGGATCGGCCATTTCGACATCTTCGCTTTGTCGTCGGACAGCGAGCAATTCCCGATCTCGCTGGTCGAGGCGATGGCGGCGGGGCTGCCGGCGGTGGCGACCGCGGTCGGCGACGTGCCGGCGATCGTCTCCGACGACAACCGGCCGCTGATCGTCGATCCCGGTGACGACGAAACGCAGGCGGTCGCAACCTTCGCCGCGGCGCTCGACAGCCTCGCCGAGCAGCCCAATCTCCGCCGCGCGATCGGCGCCGCCAATCGCGAGAAGGCGCAGGCCTGCCATGACGAGGCGGCGATGATCGCGGCCTATGCCCGGCTCTATGGCGCAGCCATCGGCCGCCCCGAGGCGTTTGGTCCCTAAGGCATGACCTTTTGCCTGAGCGGAACAAACCGCCTATAGCCTGCCCATCTGTATCCGGAGGCTGGATGTTCAAGGGAATTTCGCCGATCCTCTATGCGGGCCGCGAAGTGCTGCCGCTGATCGAGGGCGGCAAAGGCGTGTCGGCGACCAACCATCTGAGTTCGGGCGCCTGGGCCGCCGCCGGCGGCATCGGCACCGTCTCGGCGGTCAACGCCGACAGCTATGATCCCGAAGGCCGGATCATCCCGCAAATCTATCACGCCTTGACCCGCCGGGAGCGCCACGAGGAATTGATCCGCTACGCGATCGACGGCGCCGTCCAGCAGGTCCAGCGCGCTTACGACATCGCCAGCGGCCGCGGCGCGATCAACGTCAACGTGCTGTGGGAAATGGGCGGCGCGCAGCGCGTCCTCCACGGCGTGCTCGAAAAGACCAAGGGCCTCGTCTCGGGGGTCACCTGCGGCGCCGGCATGCCCTACAAGCTCTCCGAGATCGCCGCCTCCTACGGGGTCTCCTACCTGCCGATCATCAGCTCGGCGCGCGCCTTCAGCGCTTTGTGGAAGCGCGCCTATCACAAGGCGGCCGAATGGCTGTCGGCGGTGGTCTATGAGGATCCCTGGCTGGCGGGCGGCCATAACGGCCTGTCCAACGCCGAGGATCCGCTTGCCCCGCAGGATCCCTATCCCCGGGTCGCGGCGCTGCGCGAGACGATGCGCACCGGCGGTGTCTCCGACAGCGTGCCCATCGTCATGGCCGGCGGGGTCTGGAACCTCAAGGAATGGGAGCATTGGATTGACAATCCGGAGCTCGGCCAGATCGCCTTCCAGTTCGGAACCCGGCCGCTGCTCACCAAGGAAAGCCCGATCCCCGAAATCTGGAAGCAGCGGCTGATGACGCTCGAGGAAGGCGACATCCTGCTCCATCGCTTCTCGCCGACCGGCTTCTATTCGTCGGCGGTGCGCAACCCCTTCCTCAAGAATCTCGAAGCCCGCTCGCACCGCCAGATCGCCTTCACCAAGGAGCCGTTGGGCGATCATGCCTTCCAGCTCGATGTCGGGGTGATGGGAAAGAAGAATGTTTGGGTGACCAAGGGCGATCTGCTCCACGCCCGCGAATGGTATGCGCAGGGCTATACCGAGGCGCTGAAGACGCCCGACGAGACGCTGGTCTTCACCACGCCCGAGGAAAAGCACATGATCCGCAAGGACCAGTCGGATTGCATGGGCTGCCTGTCGCAATGCGCCTTTTCGTCCTGGGCGGACAATGAGAAGAACAGCACCGGGCGGCTTGCCGACCCGCGCAGCTTCTGCATCCAGAAGACACTCCAGGAGATCGCCCATGGCGGCCCGGTCGACAACAATCTGATGTTCGCCGGCCATTCCGCGTTCCGCTTCAAGCAGGACCCCTTCTATTCGAACGGCTTCGTGCCGACCGTGAAGCAGCTCATGGAACGCATTCAGACGGGGGATTGAGATGAAGCGTGTCGCGCCGATCCTGCTGATCGCTCTCGCCACCCTGTCGCTGTCGTCGGCCTCGGCGCAGCAGCGGCGGGAAACGCCTTATTGGGCGTCGATCGCGTCGGGCCAGGCGATGATGCGGACCGGGCCCGGGCGCAATTATCCCGCGACCTGGACCTATGTCCGCGCCGACCTGCCGATTCGGGTGGTCGAAATCTATCAGAACTGGCGCAAGATCGAGGACCCGGACGGCACCAGGGGCTGGATGCTCGTCAGCCTGCTCAGCGACACCCGCACCGCGATCGTCCGGGGCGAGAGCCCGCGGCCGATGCACGAGCAGCCCGACGAGGCCTCGGCAATTCGTTTCCGCGCCGCGCCCGGCGTGGTCGGCCGTATCTCGCGCTGCGCCGGCGGCTGGTGCCGCATCGACGTGCACGGCCGCGACGGCTTCATCCGGGCCGAGCATATCTGGGGCGTCGGCGCCAACGAAACGGTCGAATAGATCGCGCATCGCCTCCGGCCGCTTGAGTTTCGTGGGCACCCTTGCCAACGGGGCGCGATGGCCAGTCTGCCGCCCCCGCCCGCCGACCTGCTCGATGGCGCGGCCCTGTTCCTCGACTTTGACGGAACTCTGGTCGAGCTCGCCGAGACCCCCGATGCGATCCGGGTCGCGCCCGGCCTCGGGCCGATGCTGCGGCGGCTGCACCGCCGGCTCGGCGGACGGCTGGCGATCATCAGCGGACGTTCGCTCGCCGATCTCGAGCGTCATGTTCCGCTCTCCGGAATCGGCTTTTCGGGTTCGCACGGCCTCGAGCTGCAGCTCGCCGACGGGACCGTGCTGCCGCTGAGCGTGCCGATCGGGCTCGATGACGTCTGCGCGCAGGTCGAACGGTTCGCGGCGGATACGCCCGGATTGTTCGTCGAGGCGAAGCCGGCCGGGATCGCGCTTCACTACCGGCTGGCGCCCGATCTGGCGGATCGCGCCGAAGCCTTCATGGCGGCGCTCGCAAAGGCGCGCGGCTTCTCGCTGCAGCGGGGCAATATGGTGGTCGAGCTGCGTCCGGCCGGCGCGACCAAGGGCGATGCGCTCAGGGCCTTCATGACGGAACCGGAGTTTGCCGGCGCGCGTCCTGTGTTCGTGGGTGACGACTTGACCGACGAGGATGCCTTCGCCGCGGCGGCCGCGCTGGGCGGCGCCGGCGTGCTGGTCGGACCGCCGCGCGAGACCGCGGCGCGCTACCGGCTCGATTCGGTGGCGGCGGTCGCCGCCTGGCTAAGGACCTATGCCGAGGGCGGCGAATGAGCAGCCTCAATCTCTGGCCTATCGGCAATTGCCAGGTCAGCGCGCTGGTCGACGAGATGGCGAGCCTGGTCTGGGCGTGCCAGCCGCGGGTCGACGGCGATCCCTTGTTCTGCGCGCTGCTCGATCCCAGGGAATGGACAGGTCGCCATGCCCCCGGCATGGCTGAGGACAGCCGGGGGCTGTCCTCACCTGACCATGAAGCGCCGCCGCGCGGCGAATGGCGGATCGCGCTCGAAAACCAGGTCTCGGTCGAGCAGCGCTATCTCAAGAACACGCCGATCCTGGTCTCGCGCCTCACCGACGCCGATGGCGGTGTCGTCGAGATTTTCGATTTCTGCCCGCGCTTCGAGCGATCGGGGCGGATGTACCGGCCGGTCGCCTTCGTCCGCATCGTCCGTCCCGTGGCCGGCGCGCCGCGATTGCGGATCGGCCTCAATCCCGCGACCGACTGGGGCGCCGCCGATGCCGAGCGGACCAGCGGCACCAATCACATCCGTTTCCTCCTGAAGCCGCAGCCGCTGCGGCTGACCACCGACGCCCCGATCATCCACCTGCTCGAATGGCGCAGCTTCCGTCTCGAAAAGCCGCTCCATTTCTTCCTCGGGCCGGACGAACCCTTCGTCGGCAACGTGACCCAGGTGCTGGCGACGATGCTCCACCAGACCTCGGACCATTGGCGCGACTGGGTGCGCGGCCTCGCCATCCCGCTCGAATGGCAGAATGTCGTGATCCGCGCGGCGATCGCGCTCAAGCTCTGCCAGCACGAGGAGACCGGCGCGATCGTCGCCGCGCTCACCACCTCGATTTCCGAGGCGCCGAATTCGGGGCGCAACTGGGACTATCGCTATTGCTGGATCCGCGACGCTTATTACACCGTCCAGGCGCTCAACCGGCTCGGCGCTCTCGACGTGCTCGAAAATTATCTGAGCTATTTGCGCAACATCGTCGATCAGTCGCGGGCCGGGCACATCCAGCCGCTTTATGCGGTATCGGGCGAAGCCAGGCTCGAGGAGGGCATCGCCGAAGGGCTCGCCGGCTATCGCGGCATGGGGCCGGTGCGGATCGGCAATGCCGCTTTCGCCCAGGTCCAGCACGACGCTTATGGCCAGATCGTGCTGTCCAACACCCAGGCGTTTTTCGACGAGCGCCTGCTGCGCAAGGCGACCGAAGAGGATTTCCGCGCGCTCGAGCGGGTCGGCGAACGCGCCTGGGAGAATTACGACCAGCCTGACGCCGGCCTCTGGGAATTCCGCACTCGCACCGGCGTCCACACCTATAGCGCGGTGATGAGCTGGGCGGCCTGCGACCGGCTCGCCAATATCGCCGTCGAATTGCATCTTCGCGACCGGGCGCGGATCTGGCGGCAGCGTGCGACCAGAATCCGCAGGGCGATCGAGAAAAGGGCCTGGCTGACGAAGGAGAAGCGCTTCGCGGCGACCTTCGGCGGCGACGGGCTCGACGCGAGCCTGCTGCAATTGCTCGACATGCGTTTTCTCGATGCCGGCGACCGCCGTTTCGTCAACACCTTCAACGCGGTCGAGAAGGGGCTGAGGCGGGGCGAGCATATGCTTCGCTATGCCGCCGAGGATGATTTCGGCCTGCCCGAGACCGCGTTCAATTTCTGCACCTTCTGGTTCATCGAGGCGCTCCATCTGGTCGGCCGCACCGACGAGGCGCGGGCGCTCTACAGCAAGACGCTGGAGCGGCTGACCCCGGCCGGACTGCTCTCCGAGGACACCGACTTCGAGAGCGGCGAGCTCTGGGGCAACTATCCGCAGACTTATTCGCTTGTCGGGCTGATCAATTGCGCCGGCTTGTTGTCCAGGCCGTGGAGCTCGGTCCGATGAGTCGGCTTATCGTCATTTCCAACCGCGTCTCGACGCCCAAGCCGCGCAGCGCGGTCGGCACGCAGGGCGGGCTCGCGGTGGCGCTGGCGGCGGCGCTGCGCGAATATCGCGGGCTCTGGTTCGGCTGGTCGGGCGAGAAGACCGAGGAATTCACCGGCCGGATCAACCTGCAGCGCGAGGACGGCGTCACCACCGCGACGATCGACCTCGAGGATCAGGACGTCGACGAATATTATGACGGCTACGCCAATCGGACCTTATGGCCTTTGTTCCACTACCGGATCGACCTCGCCGAATATGACCGCAGCTTCGGCGCCGGTTACGAGCGGGTCAACGAGCGCTTCGCCGAGACCGTCGCTCCGCTGATCGAGCCCGACGACCTGGTCTGGGTCCACGATTATCATCTGATCCCGTTGGGCCAGCAGCTCCGCCAGCGCGGACTCAGGAACCGGGTCGGCTTCTTCCTCCACATCCCCTGGCCGCCGCACCGGCTGATGGTTTCCCTGCCGTTCCACCAGCGGCTGGTCCGCTCGATGCTTGCCTACGACCTGATCGGTTTCCAGACCGAGGAGTGGCTCGAAAGCTTCCATCACTATGTCGAGCGCGAGCTCGGCGGCACCGTCGAGGCCGACGGCATGATCCGGGTCGGCGACCGGCGGGTCAAGACCGCGGCCTTTCCGATCGGCATCGACGTCAGCGAGTTTTCCGGCACGCTGGACGCGAAGGACGCGCGCAACGCCTACGACACGCTGCGCCGCAGCGCCGAGGGCAAGAAGGTCATCATCGGCGTCGACCGGCTCGATTATTCGAAGGGGATCGAGGAACGCTTCAACGGCTATCGCCGCTTCCTCCAGGAGAATGACGACTGGCGCGGGCGCGTCTTCTTTCTCCAGATCGCGCCGCCCTCGCGGGGCGAGGTCCATACCTACGAGGCGATCCGCGACACCCTCGACGCGCTTTCGGGGCGGATCAACGGCGAATTCGCCCATGTCGACTGGGTGCCGATCCGCTATGTCAACCAGGGCTATCCGCGCGAGGCGCTGTCGGGCTTCTACCGGGCGGCCGACATCAGCCTGGTGACCCCGCTGCGCGACGGCATGAATCTCGTCGCCAAGGAGTTCGTCGCCTCGCAGGATCCCGATGATCCCGGCGTGCTGATCCTGTCGCGCTTCGCCGGCGCCGCGCACCAGCTCAGGGACGCCTTGCTGGTCAATCCCTACAGCAAGGATGAGATTTCCGACGCGATCCGAAAGGCGCTCGACATGCCGCACGCCGAACGGGTGCGGCGCTGGGAGGCGCTGATCGACAATGTCCGGAGCGAGGACGTGTTCGCCTGGCGGCACGCCTTCGTCGCCGCGCTGCAAGGCGAGCCGGTGCATCAGCCCGCCGATCCGGTCGCGGCCTGAGTCCGCTCACTCGTCGCCGAGGATCACCGAAACGTAAAAGGTGTTGCTGAGCACTCCGGGCGCGCTGATATCCTGGCCAAGATAGATCGAGAGGCCGTTCAGGGTGAGCCGCGCCTGTGCTTCGGCGAGCCCGCCCGGCCCGCCGGAATTGTCGCGCGCCGCGCCGGGAAGGCAGCGGAGCGCCTCACCGACGATCGCCTCGGTCACCGGCGTCGTCGACGGCAGCCGCCCGATGCAGAGCACCCGGTCGACCGGCCCGAGCCGGTTCGGCCGGCACGTTTCCATAAGCGTGAACCGAGCCCAGGTCTCGTGATAGGTCACGCTCCCGAACACCTCGCGCTCGGTCGCGGACCGCACGATGCGGCGCAAATCGTGGCAGAAGCCGTCCGGCAGCTGCGCCTGAGCCGGTGCGGCGATCGCCGCCAGCAAGGCGGTCGCGGCGCTGCGGGGTCTCAGCACGTTAACGGCAGCGCATGTCCCGGCTGCGCTCGATCTCGCGACCGACCAATGCGCCGAGCACGCCGCCGACGACAGTGCCGGTGGTGCGCTCGCCGCGGGTGTCGATGCCGCGACCGAGCAGCGCCCCGGCACCGGCGCCGATGACGAGCCCGGTGGTGCCGTCGCTGCGACGGCAATAATAGCGGCCGTCCGTACCGCGATAGACTTCGTCCTCGGCGGTCAACTCCCGCTCGTCATAGCGCGGGTCGTCGCGATAATAGCGGGACGGTTCCCAATCGGCGCCGCTGCGCCAGCCATAACGGCCTTCACCATAACCGCGGGAGCCGTAGCCGCCGCGCCGGCGAAACGCCTCGTAGCGGTCGCGCTCGCGCTCGTAGATCAGGCGCTCGTTCTCGAACCGCCGCTGCGCCTGGTCCCAGCGCTGCTGGTCATAGCGGGACTGTGCCAATGCCGGCGTGGCGAGCGCCGATGCCGTCGCCAGTGCGATAAAAAGCAAGCGGGTCTTCATTGCGGGTCTCCTTGTTACGCGAACATTAAGCCCGGTTTGACATGACTGGGAGATGAAGGGAAGGCGCCGCGAGCTCACTTTTGCCGCCTTCGATCTGTCGCAAAGAAATCCAAGAGCTTGCCGCGACCGATCTTCCGGCTGAAAACCTGACGACCGCTCGCATCCGCACCGTGAGCATGAAAAACATACTTCGCGATATCCAGGCCAATCGTGCGAACTTCGTTCAATGGACGCCTCCCTCAGGTGATGTTCGACGACGCACCTTGGCACAATGATACCGTCGGGGGGCGTCCACCCCATCGCACTCACACCGGATCGGAAATCCCGTTAATGGGCCCGGACCCTAGATAACCAGCTGAATCTGTTCGGTTATTAACCGCTTCGTTACTCGCGACCCTGTTGCCATAGCCGATGATGATGGTCGCAAGGACGAGGGTCGCGATCCCGCCCCAAACCATGCGGCGGATCCGTCCGCTCGAAGCACGCCACTCGCGGAGCGCGAACCCCCACAGTGTCGAGAAAATGATGACGCTCGCCATATGCAGCGTCCAACTCGAAAAACCGTAGCGGCCCATCTGGCTTTCGCCCATCGTGTAAAAAAAGAACTGAAAATACCAGAGCATTCCGGCAAGCGCGCACAGCATGAAGTTGCGCCGAAGAGGGGGCGGCGTGCCATCGGCGTCGGCGGCCGGACCCGGGCGACCGAGCCACTCGCCCGCGGAACCATTTTTCGCGATCAGATAGCCGCACCATAACAGGTTTGTCGTGAACCCGCCGGCGAGGACCACGCACAGCACCGGGAGGCCTTGCCACAGCTGTCCGGTCCCGGCGGCGAAGGTCGCCTGCCGGATCGGCTCGCCCGCGGCGAGGCCAAAGGCAAAGCAGCTCGACATGATTCCCGAAAATACCGCGACCGCCACGCCTTTGCGGAAATCGAATTCGGCGACGCCCGCCTTGCGCGCTGCGGGCGACAGCTCGGCCTCCTTGGCGCGCCCCGCCATCGCGACGACGGCAATGCCGATCAATGTCACGACGATGCCAAGCAGAACGATGTTGCCGCTGATCGGTGTGAGCAGTTTTTCTCTGAATTCCCCCGCATATGCCGGTGGCACAATCGTCCCGAAAGCCGTGGTGAACCCGAGCGCAATCGCCATGCCGAGCGACAGGCCGAGATAGCGCATCGTCAGCCCGAACGTCAGGCCGCCGATCCCCCAGAGCGCCCCGAAGAAATAGCACGATAACAATGTCGCGGGCGGCGCCCCGCCAAGCACGCCAAGCAGATCATTGGTTTGCAGCGACGCGAAGAACCAAGGTCCGACAATCCAGGAAAAGGTGCCGCCGGTCAGCCATAAAATCTCCCAGGACCATTGTTTCACACCTTTGTAAGGAACGTAGAAGCTCCCGGACGAGAGGCCGCCGATCCAGTGAAACAGGACGCCGAGAAGTGGATTGCCCATTCTCGCCCCTCAAAAATCCAGCGCGAGACGGTAGATACGGTTCGCGTTGCCCGCAAAAAGATTGCGGCGCTCGGCTTTCGAGAAATCGGCGACGATTGCGGCATAGGCATCGAGAAGTCGGTCGAAGTTCGCGTAAAGCTTGTCGGTCGGAAAATCGCTCGCGAACATGCAGCGTTCCGCGCCGAACATGTCGATGGCCTCCAGAACGTAGGGCCGGATGCTCTCGGTCGTCCAGCCATGGTCGGTAATGCCAAAGCCGGAAATCTTGACGCTTGCATTCGATAGTTGCGCGAAGGCCGCCATTCCCCGTCGCCACTCGGTCCTTCCTGGATCCCTGGCGGGAATTGGCATGCCGCAATGGTTGAGGATAACGGGTATGCCGTCGTGGCGTTCAGCAATCCGCGCTGCTTGCTCAAGCTGAGCAGGATAGGCTTGCAGGTCGAAACTGAGGCCGTGGCGCGCGAGCGCCGAATAACCGCGCTCCCACGACGGATCGTCAAGCAGGTTTGCAGGTGTGTAGCTGTAATAGGATTCGGAATGCCAATTGGCGATGTGGCGAATACCGCGCACCCGCGAATGTGCTGCCTGTTTCTCAAGAAGGGCTTCAATATTCGTGTCGTTGAGGGGCGCGAAGGCCACGATCGCGGTAGGAAAGTCGTCCTTTGCCGCCAGGCCTGTCAGCCATTCGGTTTCAGCAAGGGCATCGCCGGGGTCGGCCCCGGCATCGATATGCACCGCGCCGATCATGTTCCAGCCGCGCGCGTCGTTGCGATAATGTTCGGGCAAATAGGACTTGGCGATCGGCTCGACACTTCCGGCCAGCCCCGAGGCGCTGTAGGGGGGCGCCAACCAGGGGTAACGGAGCCGGTCAACGTCCCAGAGGTGGATATGGGCATCGATGAACGGAATGTCGCGCATCTTAAAAGGTTGTCCGTCCGCCGGAGGTGTCGAACGTGGCGGCCGTTGTGAAGCTGCATTCCTCGCTTGCCATGAAGCAGGCCATTGCGGCGCTTTCCTCAACCTCCCCCAGCCGCTCCATCGGTATCTTGGACCGCATATAATCGACCTGACTCTGCGGAAGCTGATCGAGGATCGGGCTTTCGAAAGTTGCAGGCGTCAGCGCGTTGACGATCACGCCCTTGGTTGCCAGTTCCTTGCCGAGCGATTTCGTAAGTCCGATTACGCCTGCCTTGGAGGCCGAATAGGCCGAAGCATTGGGATTGCCTTCCTTCCCCGCGACCGACGCGACGTTGACGATCCGGCCATAGCCGTTTTCGATCATGAACGGGATCAGCGCGCGACAGCAATAGAACAGGCCGTTCAGGTTGATGTCGATGACCCGACGCCAGCTATCGACCGGGAAATCCTGAACCGGGGCCGTTGCTCCGGTAATGCCCGCACTGGCGATCAGGATATCGAGCTTGCCGAGTTTGACTACAGACTCCTGTGCCACCCGCGCTATGCCATCGGCATCGGTCACATCGATTTCAAATGTGCCTACGGCACCGATCTCGGCGCCCGCCTGAGCAAGTTTGCTGCCGTCATTGTCCCAGAGGATAATGCTGCCGCCTTCAGCGACGATTCGTCCAGCAATCGCCTTTCCAAGCCCGGACGCGCCGCCCGTGACGATTGCCGTGCGACCTGCAAAGCGTTCTCGCCACGTCGTCATAAGTTATGGATCTGAATCATTGGTCATTCCATCCGCGCAGATTTCCCATTATCTAGGATATACTGTCGTTATAATGGGAAAATAACCTGTATTTGGATCTTGTCAACGGCGACGGAGCCGCACCGTCGCGTCACATCGCCCGGCTTCAGCGAACATAGGGCCGTCGCAATTCGATTTCGCTGTTCAGCTCGACCCCAAAGCCCGGCTTGTCGAGCGCCGAGGCCTTCATGCGGCCGGCGACCGGCACCGGCTCACCCAGCAACTGTGGTGCGAACATCGGCACAACCTTATCGGCTTGGGGCGCCATCATCAGGAATTCGGCGAAGGGGCTGTTATGGCGCGCAATGACGAAATGATAGCTGTAGACCGAAGATCCATGTGGGATCACGAGCTTGCCGCATGCGTCCGCAAGCGCGGAAATCTTGAGCAACTCGGTCAAACCGCCGCACCAGCCAACATCGGGCTGGATGATGTCGCAGCACTCCATTTCGAGCAGCATCCGGAAGCCCCAGCGCGTCGCTTCATGTTCGCCGGTGGTCACCAGCATGCCTCTGGGAACATTGCGCTTGAGGTCCGCGTAACCCCAATAGTCGTCGGGGTTGAGCGCTTCCTCGATCCATTTCAGGCCGTGTTCGTACGCGGCGATGGCCAGCCTGGTGGCGTAGTCCAGGTCGAGCGCCATCCAGCAATCGAACATCAGCCAGAAGTCCGGGCCGGCCCGGTTCCGCATTTCAGCAAGCTCCGCAATATTCTTGTGCAAGCCCTCCTCGCCCTCGGACGGACCATGGTGAAGCGGCATTTTGCCGCCGATGAAACCCATTTGCTTCGCGAGGTCTGGGCGGTCGCCCGTCGCGTAAAATTGCAGCTCGTCACGAACGGCGCCGCCGATCAGGTGATAGACCGGTTCTTGCCGAAGCTTGCCCAGCAGATCCCATAATGCCAGATCGACGCCCGAAATCGCGTTTACGACCAGCCCCTTGCGCCCGTAGAACTGCGTGGCAAAATACATCTGGTCCCAGATGCGTTCATATTCGGTCGGACAGCGCCCTTCGAGAAAGCGCGCCAGATGCTTCTCGACGATATAGGCCGCTGGTTCGCCGCCTGTGGTGACGGCAAAGCCAATCGTCCCGTCCTCGGCCTCGATCTCGACCACCAGCGTGCCGAGAATATTGGTGCCGAAACTTTGCCGTGACCGCCGGTATTCGGGGTAGCGCGCCATTGCCGACGCAACGTGATTATCGATCCAGTGATCGTCGCCCTGGTCATGATAATCCGCGCCGCCGCCCCGCGTCACCAGCGCTCGCACATGCTTGATCTTTGGAAACCCCATATCCTCTCCCCAACGAGCAGTTTGTCGTTGCACATATTTCCATATAATGAGATATATTCATGCACTGTGGGATTATGGGTGTCAATGATTGGTGCCCCCGGAAGGGGGCAGGCGATGCATAGGAGCTTGATATGTTGCTTGCAGGCAAGCGGGTCCTGATAACGGGTGGTGCGGGCGGGATCGGCAGCGCTGTCGCTATCGGATGTGCACGTCATGGCGCTGACATCGCCATCAATCATCTTGGCGATCGGGAAAAGGCAGGCAGGATCGTCGCCGATATCGAAGCGCTGGGCCGCAAGGCGGTCGCCATCGAGGGAGACGTGGCGGAGGTTGAATGCGCGCGGGCGTTCATCGCCGGGGCCGTATCGACAATTGGCGGGGTTGATATATTCGTCAGCAACGCGGGCATCTGTCCGTTCCACGCCTTTCTAGATATGCCCGTCGAAACCTTCGAGCGTACCTTGAAGGTAAATTTGCACGGTGCCTATTTCATGACTCAGGCTGCGGCGAATCAAATGGTCAGGCAGGGAAGCGGGGGTTCGATCATCGCGATGTCGTCGATTTCGGCGCTGGTTGGCGGCGAGCTGCAAACCCATTACACGCCGACCAAGGCCGGCGTGTTGTCGCTTATGCAGTCCTGCGCGATCGCGCTCGGCCGGCACGGGATTCGTTGTAACGCGATTCTGCCCGGCACAATCCTTACCGACCTGAACCGCGAATATCTCGCCGATCCTGCCCGCAGAGTTCATTTTGAGGCACGTATCCCGCTCGGCCGGCTCGGCGCGCCCGAAGATCTGGTCGGACCCGTGGTCTTCCTCGCCTCCGACCTCGCGCACTATGTCACCGGGTCGGCGCTGCTTGTCGACGGCGGCATGTTCGTGAACCTGCAATAGATGGAAAGAGCGTGGACTCGGATCGGCCCGTTGACTGGGCCGTATCTGGCGGCCCGATCGGATAGGCTTTGCGATCAGCTGCTTGCGGCCCGACTCCGCCTGCTCGTTGCTGGTGTCTTGTGTGGAGCGGCTTTTGGATCATAGCCTAAATCCCGACTGATATTCCCGGCGGTTCGCTTCACGTCGAACGTGAGCTCCTGCATTCTTTTATCGTCCATATATTGGGAGGCGCTGGACAGACTGATCGCGCCGACGATGCTGCCCGAGACGTCCCGTACCGGCGCGGCCACGCAGCGAATGCGATCCTCGTTCTCTTCAAGGTCGAAGGCATAGCCGTGTTGGGCATAGTCGCGCATTCGCCCCAGCCAAAGCGCGAGATCGACACCATAAGCGCAGCCCAGGCGCGCCTCGTGATCATAATAAGCGCGCCACTGCGCCTCTTCGGCGTCGAGGATCAGCGCCTTGCCCAACCCGGTGGACCGAAGCGGCTGGCGTTCTCCGATCCGAGAACTGATTTCCACGCGCCGAGTGCCCGGAATCTTGTCGAGATAGAGCGCCTGGTTGCCCTCCAGAACCCCGAGATGGACGGTATCTCCGGTGACGGCCGACAGTTGCTCGATATGCCCGCGCGCTACTTGAGGCAGGGTCGTCTGCCGGCTCGCCAGATAGCCAAGTTCGAGCAGCCGTGGGCCAAGCGTATAGCCAGAGCCACGGGCGAATCTGAGATACCCGTGCTCGACGAGTGTGCTGGCCAGGCGATGCGCGGTGCTACGCGTAAGTCCCAACGCCTCTCCCAGTTCGGTTGGGCCAATCGATCCGCGCGATGCCGCGTCGATGATCTCCAGTCCGCGCACGAGAGTTTGAGCCCCCGCCGGACCCCGGCCCTTTTCGAGATCGGCCGTATCGACCCCGCTCCTCTCGCCAATCGTCGAAATCACTTTACCTCTCTCGAAAGTGCCATGACGGCAGATCAAGCATATTATGCTCGTGTACCATCTGGAACTCTTGTCCCATATAATAGGAAAAGGTTGCTGGCAGCAATATCTCCGATTGCGCAATGCGTCAGAAGTGGCGGGGTAACCCAACGCGGAACTCTTGACGGTCAAATCCCATCTTATAGGATGATTTCCTGTAAAATGAGTATGTGGCCTGCCATATGCATTGGCGGTTGCTTCGATCCTGTTCAACCCGGCATTCGATGGAATGGCATCATATTGAAACTGGTACGTTACGGCCTTCCGGGCGAGGAGCAACCCGGCCTGATCGACGACAACGGCGCACTTCGCGCGCTGTTGTCCCATGTACGCGATCTGGGAGCGGCCGAAATTTCGGTTGATGGACTGAAGCGCCTGGGCGCGATTGATCACACAACTTTACCGGTGGTGGAGGGGCGGCCACGGTTCGGCCCTCCGTTCAGCAATACGCGAAAGTTCATCGCGATCGGACTAAATTATGCGGATCACGCGGCGGAATCCGATCTTCCGATACCAGACGAGCCGGTCATCTTCACCAAGGCGATCGGATGCCTGCAGGGGCCGGATGACGACGTGATGATTCCGCGAGGGTCCACAAAGACGGACTGGGAGGTTGAACTGGGTGTCGTCATCGGCACGCGGGCGCGCTACGTGGAAGAGGCGGATGCGTTGGCGCACGTGGCGGGCTATGTCTGCGTCAACGACGTTTCAGAACGCGCCTTTCAGCTTGAACGCGACGGCACTTGGGACAAGGGCAAGGGCTGCGATACGTTCGGGCCTGTCGGGCCCTGGCTCGTAACCGCAGATGAGGTGGGCGACCCGCAGAACCTGTCGATGTGGCTGGACATAAACGGCACGCGTATGCAAACCGGCAATACCCGGACGATGATTTTCGGGGTCGCCAAGCTGGTAAGCTACGTCAGTGAATTTATGACGCTCGAGCCGGGCGACATCATCACGACAGGAACGCCGCCGGGGGTCGGGATGGGCCAAAAGCCGTTCCCCATCTATCTGAAAGCAGGCGATGTCATGCAGCTTGGAATCGAAAAGCTGGGCGCTCAGCGGCAAAAGGTAGTCGCCTTTAAGCGATAGGGAGTACCAGACACTCATCGTCGGAAAAGATCGGTCAAATGGGAAATAGTGATTTGGGACCTGGCGCAGGGCAGCCATTTTTCGGTGTCTATCCGATGCTGGTCACGCCGTTCAACGCTGATGGCAAATTGTGCTTCCGGGATGTCGATGCGCTGGTAGACTACGTGCTGAAAAGCGATGCCCCAGGTTTCTCGCTCCTCGGCCTGGCCGGCGAAGCCAGCAGTCTCGATATCGACGAACGAAAAGCGCTTACCGAACGGGTGATCTCACGCGCCGGCGATCGCAAGCCGGTGATTGTGGGGACTGCGGCGCCGACGATGACTGACGCCGCCGATCTCGCCGCTCATGCGAGCGCCGCCGGAGCCGCAGCGTTGATGGTGGCGCCACCATCGGCAGGCGCGGACGGCGCGCGCGACGTTGACGGATATTTCGAGGCCGTTCTGAAGGCTGCGGGCGATACCGCTGTCATGATCCAGGACGCACCCAGCTATGTCGGAACAAGCCTACGTCCGACGCTCGCCCGGGAACTTGCCGAACGTTATGAAAATGTCCGCTATGTCAAAGCGGAAGGCTTTCCCATCGTGGACCATTTGCGTGCCATCGTCGATCATACGCGCGGCCTAGGAATCACTGTCTTTGGCGGCAACGGCGGTGTCCATTTTCTCGACGCTATGGACGCTGGCGCGTCGGGCATGATCCCTGGCTGCGAATATATTGAAGAGCACATGGCGATCTTCGCCGCCTTCAACCAAGGCCGTCCGGCGGAGGCGAAATCGCGGTATCGGCGCATGATGCCCTTGCTGGCGTATCAGATGCAGTCACTTCCGTTCTTTATCGCCTGCAACAAGGAGGTTCTGTGTGTCAAAGGCATAGTGACCACCCCTCATGTTCGCGACATGTACCGAATGACCCCGCGGGCGCGGCGGTTGCTATTCGAATATGTCGATGAAGCGGTGGGCACGCTTGAGCGATTTCGATAAAATTGGCCGTCACGGCAACGGGAAGCCACATCTGCGCGTTAGATCCCTCGCCGTTCCGCGATGGCATCAAGCGAGGACGTGATCGCCGAGACCAGCACGCCGATCTGCTCTTGCGTCATCACCGCCGACGGCCACAACTTCCGCCTCATCCTCGCCTGGCTCAGGCTTTTGTTGCGCCTGATCCTGGCGGCGATCCTCGAAAGGCTGGCACCGCCGCCGCGGCTCAGGACCACTTCAACAATCAACACCTGATCCCGCCGACAATCCCGAGGCGCATGACAACATCGCCGCGGATCGGGATCGCTTCTTAACGGTCAACTCCACCGCCTTCCAGGCGGTTCCCGTCCCCGCGAAATCGCGGGGAGGAAAAGGCCAAGCGAGCAAATCCGACCTCACCATGCGCTAGCCGGATGCGGCCATCCCGCTGGGGGCCAGCAACCTCAGTCGATCAGCTCCACCGCCATCGCGGTCGCTTCGCCGCCGCCGATGCAGAGCGAGGCGAGGCCCTTCTTCTGCCCGTGGGTTTCGAGCGCGGAGAGCAAAGTCGCGAGGATCCGCGCGCCGCTGGCGCCGATCGGATGGCCCAATGCGGTGGCGCCGCCATGGACGTTGATCTTGTCGTGCGGAATGCCGAGATCGCGCATCGCGATCATCGCGACGCAGGCGAACGCCTCGTTGACCTCATAGAGGTCGACGTCGCCGACGCTCCAGCCGGCCTGGTCGAGCGCCTTGGTCATCGCGCCGACCGGAGCGGTGGTGAACTTGGCCGGCTCGTGGGCATGAGCGCCGTGGCCGGCGATCCGCGCGACCGGCTTGAGGCCGAGCCGGTCGGCGACGCTCTGGCGGGTCAGCACCAGGGCCGCGGCGCCGTCTGAGATCGACGAGGCATTGGCGGCGGTGATCGTCCCGTCCTTGGCGAAAGCGGGCTTCAATGACGGGATTTTCGAGGCGTCGCCTTTGGCCGGCTGCTCGTCCTTGTCGACGATCGTCGGGCCCTTGCGGCCGGCAATCTCGACCGCGACGATCTCGCGATCGAACGCGCCTTTGGCCTGGGCCGCCTGGGCGCGGCTCAGCGAGGCGATCGCATAATCGTCCTGGGCTTCGCGGGTGAACTGATAGTCGCGCGCCGAATCCTCGGCGAAGCTGCCCATCAGCCGGCCCTGCTCATAGGCGTCCTCGAGTCCGTCGAAGAACATATGGTCGATGATCCTGTCGTGGCCGATCCGCGCGCCGGCGCGATGCTTGGGCAGGAAATAAGGCGCGTTGGTCATGCTCTCCATGCCGCCGGCGATGACGATGTCGGCCGAGCCTGCGGTGATGGTGTCGGCGGCCATGATCGCCGCCTGCATCCCCGATCCGCACATCTTGTTGACCGTGGTCGCCTCGATATGGCGCGGCAGCCCGGCCTTGAGCGCCGCCTGGCGCGCCGGCGCCTGGCCGAGCCCGGCGGGGAGCACGCAGCCCATATAGATCTTGTCGATCGCCTCATGCGGAACGCCGGCCCGCTTCACCGCCGCGCCGACCGCCGCCGCGCCCAATTCGGTCGCGCTGGCCCCGGACAGCGCGCCCTGGAAACTGCCCATCGGGGTGCGGGCGTAAGAGAGGATGACGATCGGGTCGGTCCGGTCCATGAGGTGCGGGCTCCAAAGCGCTGTTTGCTGCAGTGCACATAGGGCCGCCCGCCGCCTTGTTCAAATCCCGAAGCCTCTGCTAGGGCCGCAGGCCAGCAGGAGGATAGAATGTCAGAGCTGGGCCTCGACTTCGCGCTCGGCGAGATGGCCGACACGATCCGCGACACCACGCGACGTTTCGCCAGCGACCGGATCGCGCCGCTGGCCGCGAAGATCGACGCCGAGGACTGGTTCCCCAAGGAGCTGTGGCCGGAAATGGGCGCGCTCGGCCTCCACGGCATCACCGTCGCCGAGGAGGATGGCGGGCTCGGCCTCGGCTATCTCGAACATGTCGTGGCGCAGGAAGAGGTGGCGCGCGCCTCGGCCTCGATCGGCCTGTCCTACGGCGCCCATTCGAACCTCTGCGTCAACCAGATCCGCCGCTGGGCTAATCCCGAGCAGAAGGCGAAATATCTGCCCAAGCTGATCTCGGGCGAGCATGTCGGGTCGCTGGCCATGTCCGAGGCCGGCGCCGGGTCCGACGTGGTCGGGATGAAGCTGAGGGCCGAGGCGGTGCAGGGCGGCTACGTCCTCAACGGCACCAAATTCTGGATCACCAACGCGGCCCATGCCGACACGCTCGTGGTCTACGCCAAGACCGGCGACGGCTCGCGCGGCATCACCACCTTTCTGATCGAGAAGGACATGGCCGGCTTCTCGATCGGCCAGAAGCTCGACAAGATGGGGATGCGCGGCTCGCCGACCGCCGAATTGGTGTTCGACGACTGCGAAGTGCCGCAAGAGAATGTGATGGGCCCGGTCAATGGCGGGGTCGGGGTGCTGATGTCCGGCCTCGACTACGAACGGACCGTGCTCGCCGGCATCCAATTGGGCATCATGCAGGCCTGCCTCGACGTCGTCCTGCCTTATGTCCGCGAGCGCAAGCAGTTCGGCCAGCCGATCGGCAGCTTCCAGCTGATCCAGGCCAAGGTCGCCGACATGTATGTCGCGCTCAATTCGGCGCGGGCCTATGTCTATCAGGTTGCCCGCGCCTGCGATGCCGGCAAGACCACCCGGTTCGACGCCGCCGGCGCGATCCTCCTGGCCAGCGAGAATGCGGTCAAGGTGTCGCTCGAGGCGATCCAGGCGCTCGGCGGCGCCGGCTACACCAAGGACTGGCCGGTCGAACGCTATATGCGCGATGCCAAATTGCTCGACATTGGCGCCGGCACCAACGAGATTCGCCGGATGCTGATCGGGCGCGAGCTGATCGGCGCGGTATGAGTTCCGACATGCTCTTCATCCTGCAATGGTACGGCGCGCTCGCCGCCGCCATCGCCGCCCTGGTCGTCGCGCTCGATCTGGGGCGGCGACCGACAGGCTGGGCCTTCGTGTTGTTCGTCACCTCCTCGGTCGCCTTCGTTCTCTACGGCTTTCTCGATCCGCGACCCGAGGAGGCGATTGCCAGCCTCAACGTGGTGCTGTTCTTCATCAACCTGTTCGGCGTCTATCGCTATCTGATCCGCAAGAAGCCGCTGGCGGCCGCGGCATGAGCATGCTGACCAGCAAGCTCGACGAAGGCTCGGATGCCTTCCGCGCCAATGCCGAGCATAATCGCGGCTTGGCGCGGGAGCTTCGCGCCCGCGTCGCCGAGGCGGCGCAGGGCGGCTCCGCCACCCATCGCGAGCGTCACGCCGCTCGCGGCAAATTGCTGCCGCGCGCCCGGGTCGGCCGGCTGCTCGATCCCGGCGCGCCGTTCCTCGAGATCGGCCAGCTCGCCGCCTGTGACATGTACAAAGGCGAGGTGCCCGGCGCCGGGATGATCGCCGGCATCGGCCGGGTTTCGGGCCGCGAGACGATGATCGTGTGCAACGATGCGACGGTGAAGGGCGGCACTTATTATCCGATGACGGTCAAGAAGCATCTCCGCGCCCAGGAGATCGCGCTGCAGAACCGGCTGCCGTCGGTCTATCTGGTCGACAGCGGCGGCGCCAATCTGCCGCACCAGGCCGAGGTCTTCCCCGACCGCGAGCATTTCGGCCGGATCTTCTACAATCAGGCGCAGATGTCGGCCGAGGGGCTCGCCCAGATCGCCTGCGTGATGGGAAGCTGCACCGCCGGCGGTGCCTATGTGCCCGCGATGAGCGACGAATCGGTGATCGTCCGCAACCAGGGCACGATCTTCCTCGCCGGCCCGCCGCTGGTGAAGGCCGCGACCGGCGAGGTGATCAGCGCCGAGGATCTGGGCGGCGGCGACCTTCACGGCCGCAAGTCGGGCGTGGTCGACCATGTCGCCGAGAATGACGAACATGCGCTGGCGATCGTCCGCGACATCGTCGCGCGCTTGAACACGGTGAAGCAGGTCGACATCGACCTTGCCGACCCGGTCGCACCGAAGCTCGATCCCGAGGGGCTCTACGGCGTGATCCCCGACGACGTCCGCACCCCTTATGACGTCCACGAGGTGATCGCGCGGATCGTCGACGGGAGCGAGTTCCACGAGTTCAAGGCGCTCTATGGCTCGACCCTGGTCTGCGGCTTCGCCCGGATCTGGGGCATCCCGGTCGCGATCCTCGCCAATAACGGCATCCTGTTTTCCGAAAGCGCTTTGAAAGGCGCTCATTTCATCGAGCTCGCCTGCCAGCGGCGCACGCCCCTGCTGTTCCTCCAGAACATTTCCGGCTTCATGGTCGGCGGCAAATATGAGGCCGAGGGGATCGCCAAGAACGGCGCCAAATTGGTCACCGCCGTCGCCACCGCCAGCGTGCCCAAGATCACCGTTCTGATCGGCGGCAGCTTCGGCGCCGGCAATTACGGCATGTGCGGCCGCGCCTACAGTCCGCGCTTCCTGTTCACCTGGCCCAATGCGCGGATCAGCGTGATGGGCGGCGAGCAGGCGGCCTCGGTGCTCGCCACCGTCCACAAAGATGCCGACAGCTGGACGCCCGAGGAGGCCGAAGCCTTCAAGGCGCCGATCCGCCAGCGCTATGAGGACGAGGGCAATCCCTATCATGCCACCGCGCGGCTCTGGGACGACGGCATCATCGATCCCACTCAGACCCGCGACGTACTCGGTCTCGCCTTCGCCGCGACCCTCAACGCGCCGATCCCCGAGCGTGCGCGGTTCGGCGTGTTCCGGATGTAGAGCCATGCGGACAATCATCTTTTTTCTGCTGTTCCTGGCAGCGGCCCCGGCGGCGGCTCAGGACCCGCCACGCGATCCAGAGCATGGCCCGGTCCTTGCCGCGGTCGAAGCCCTGTTCGCAGCCATGCTCGCCCACGATGCAGCGGCGATCGCGGCGATCGTCGAACCCCAGGGCCTGGTGACCGCCGTCACTAGCGATGCCGGCGGCGATACCATGGTCAATACCCGCTCGTGGGCGGACTTCGCGGCCGGGCTCGCACAAGGGCACAGCATCCGTGAACGGATGTTCGCGCCCGAGGTCCGGGTGCGTGGCGATCTTGCCATGGTCTGGGCGCGCTACGATCTCTTCATCGACGGCAATTTCTCGCATTGCGGCACCGACCTGTTCGAGCTCGTCCGCCGCCAGGGCAGGTGGCGCCTGCTCCACGCTAGCTTCACGCGGGAGCGAGCGGGATGCGAGCAGAGATGATCGCATCCCTCCTCATGATCCTCCCCGGAACGGGGAGGGGGACCGCCCGAAGGGCGGTGGAGGGGCTGGCGCGATGTTGACCGGTCCTGGCGCAACGATCGGCAAGGCACGTTCTTTGCGGAGGCAAATGTCCCTGCCCGAAGTGATGCTGTGGCGGGAGCTTCGGCAGCGCCCGGCCGGCTTTAAGTTCAGACGCCAACATCCGGCTGGCCCCTACATTCTCGACTTCGCCTGCCTACAATCCAAACTTGCGATCGAAGTGGATGGCGCGGCGCACGATAGAGGTGAAGCGCCGCTGCATGACGAATTGCGCGACGAACGGCTTGCGAACCAGGGCTATCGAACCCTGAGGATTGCCGCACGCGACGTTCTGTCGAATTTGGACGGAGTGCTCCGATTGGTGACTGCACAATGTAGCGCGGCGCAGCCCCTCCACCGGCCGTCGGCCGGTCCCCCTCCCCGTTCCGGGGAGGATTTATGATCAAGTCCCTCCTCATCGCCAATCGCGGCGAGATCGCCTGCCGGATCAGCCGCACCGCGCGACGGCTCGGGATCCGCGCCGTCGCGGTTTATTCGGACGCCGACGCCAAGGCGCTGCACGTCCGCGAGGCGGACGAGGCGGTCCATATCGGGCCGTCGCCGGCGCGCGAGAGCTATCTGGTCGGCGACAAGATCATCGCGGCGGCGAAGGAGACCGGAGCCGAGGCGATCCATCCGGGCTACGGCTTCCTTTCGGAGAATGCCGACTTCGCTCAGGCGGTGATCGATGCCGGCCTGATCTGGGTCGGGCCGAAACCGGACTCGATCCGGGCGATGGGGCTCAAGGACGCCGCCAAGAAACTGATGGACGAGGCCGGCGTCCCGACCACACCAGGCTATCTCGGCGGGAATCAGGACCCGGAGCGCCTGCAAAAGGAGGCCGATGCGATCGGCTATCCGGTGCTGATCAAGGCGGTCGCCGGCGGCGGCGGCAAGGGCATGCGCCGGGTCAACGCCGCGAGCGAATTCGCCGACATGCTGCAGAGCTGCAAGCGCGAGGCGGCGTCGAGCTTCGGCGACGATCGCGTGCTGATCGAGAAATATATCGAGCGGCCGCGCCATATCGAGGTCCAGATATTCGGCGACAGTCATGGCAATGTCGTCCACCTGTTCGAGCGCGACTGCTCGCTCCAGCGCCGTCACCAGAAGGTGATCGAGGAGGCGCCGGCGCCGGGGATGGACGAGGCGACCCGCGAAGCTGTCTGCGCTGCCGCGGTCAAGGCGGCCAAAGCGGTCGACTATGTCGGCGCCGGCACGATCGAGTTCATCGCCGATGCCTCCGAAGGCCTGCGCGCCGACCGCATCTGGTTCATGGAGATGAACACCAGGCTCCAAGTCGAGCATCCGGTGACCGAGGAGATTACCGGACAGGACCTCGTCGAATGGCAGCTTCGCGTCGCCAGCGGCGAGACGCTGCCGAAGCGGCAGGACGAGCTCGCCATCCATGGCTGGGCGATGGAGGCGCGGCTCTACGCTGAGGATCCGAGCCATGATTTCCTGCCGTCGACGGGAACGCTCGATCATTTCGTTCTCGGCCGCGACGTCCGGATCGACACCGGTGTCGAGGAGGGCGACCGGATCAGCCCTTATTACGATCCGATGATCGCCAAGCTGATCGCGACCGGCGGCAGCCGCGAAGAGGCGATCGATCGGCTGGTCGACACGCTCGATCAGGTCGAGGTGTGGCCGGTCCGGACCAATGCCGGCTTCCTGGCCCGTGCGGCGGCCGATCCCGGCTTCAGGGCGGGGGAGGTCGACACTGCGTTCATTCCGAACAAGATCGAGACCCTGGTCCCCGCCGCCAACCCGTCCGACGGCGTCTGGGCCCTTGCCGCCGAGGCGGTGCTCGCCTCGGACTTCGGCGGGCGCGTGGATCGTCCCGACCCGTGGCACATGCTGCAGGGTTTCCGCGCCAATGCCGGCACCGATCTTCGGGTCGCGCTGCGCCAGGGCGCTGAAACCCGGACGATCGATGTCGATGACGCCGACGACCTCGAAGGAGTCGCCACCGCCAGCGGCGATACGATGCTCGTCTTCTCGCAGGGCCAGGCCTACGCATTCACCATGCCTGGGGCCGGGAGCGGCGCTGGCGGTGACGCGGCGGCGGACGGCGCCATCATTTCGCCGATGCCCGGCAAGCTGATCGCGGTCGAAGTCCGCTTGGGCGACGCCGTGACCAAGGGGCAGAAGCTGGTCACGCTCGAAGCGATGAAGATGGAGCACAGCCTCACCGCACCGTTCGACGGCATTATCGCGGAGCTGGCGGCTGCGGAGGGAGCTCAGGTGAGCGAGGGCGCGCTGCTGGTGCGGATCGAGAAAGAGGAGGGCTGACATGCCCGGCCGCTATTATGAGCAATGGACCCTGGGCGATTGCATCCGGCACCAGCCGCATCGCACCGTCACCGAGACCGACAATCTCCTGTTCTCGACCATGACCCACAACCCGCAGCCGCTCCATCTCGACGCCGACTATGCGGCGAAGACCGAGTTCGGCCGGATCGTCGTCAACGGGACCTTCACCTTCTCGCTGCTCGTCGGTCTGTCGGTCGGCGACACTACGCTCGGCACGCTCGTCGCCAACCTCGGTTACGACAAGGTGCGGATGCCGGCGCCGGTGTTCATCGGCGACACGCTCCGCGCCGAAACCGAGGTGATCGGCCTCAAGGACAGCAAGTCGCGCCCCGAGGCCGGCATCGTCACCTTCGAGCATCGCATGTTCAACCAGCGCGATGAGCTGGTCTGCGCGACCGAGCGCACCGCCTTGATGCAAAGGCAGCGGGCATGAGGCTGCGCTCGCTGCTGTTCGTCCCTGGCGACCGGCCGGACCGGATGAAGAAGGCGCTGAAGACCGGCGCCGACGCCCTGATCCTCGACCTCGAGGATTCGGTCGCGCCGCCCGCCAAGGCCGAGGCGCGCAAAGTCGTCGCCCAGTTCCTCGACGCCAACGGCACGGCCCGGCTCTGGGTGCGGGTCAACCCGCTCGACAGTGGCGAGATCGACAAGGATCTGGCGGCGGTGCTGGGATCGCATCCCGACGGCATCGTCCTGCCCAAAGCGGAAGGCGGCGCCTCGGTCGCCGAGCTGACCCGCCGCCTCACCGAGCGCGGCAACGCCACCACGCAGATCCTGCCGATCGCCACCGAGACCGCGGCGGCGGTGTTCCAGATGGGCAGCTATGGCGGATTCAAGCGGCTGGTGGGATTGACCTGGGGCGCGGAGGACCTGCCCGCCGCAGTCGGCGCAGCGACCAGCCGCGAGGAGGACGGCCGCTTCACGCCGCCTTATGAGCTGGCCCGCTCGCTCTGCCTGTTCGGCGCGGTGGCCGCCGGGGTCGCTCCGATCGAGACCGTCTATCCGGCGTTCCGGGACCTGGACGGGCTCGCTTTCTATGCCGGCCGCGCCCGCCGCGACGGCTTCACCGGGATGCTGGCGATCCATCCCGATCAGATCGACGTGATCAACGCCGCCTTCACCCCGACCGAGGCCGAGATCGCGCATGCCCGAGCGGTGATCGCTGCCTTCGACGCCAATCCCGCCGCCGGCGCGCTGTCGCTCGACGGCAGGATGATCGACCGCCCGCACCTCCTCCAGGCGCAGCGGATATTGGGGGCCGCGGGCGACTGATCCGAATTGTGACAAAGGCGCAATGGAAGCGTCACAATTTCTTGCCAGATTCGTAATAAAACTGTAATGTCCTTCGCAATCGCCAATTCGGTTGCGGAGGAGAAGACAATGAAAGGTCCCGCATTATTCGCTCTCGGCCTGCTGGCCCTTCCGAGCGCGCTTTCCGCCCAGGCGGTCGAGAGCGATTATCCCCGCGGCAGCCTTGCCGTTGCCGCGATCGAGCGGGGCGACTGGGCGCGCGCCGAAACGCTGCTCAACGATCCCAGCCTCGGCTCGCGCGCCGATCCGGCGCGGCTGATCAATCTCGGCGAAGTCTATATGCAGACCGGCCGGACCGCCGAGGCGATCGCGACCTGGCGCCGGGCGCTGGCCTCGACCCGCCATGTCGAGGTCGAAACGCTGAGCGGCCGCTGGGTCACCACCGACCAGATCGCCCGCGAGGCGCTCGCCCGCCACGCGCTGGCTTCGAACGACGGGCGCTAAGGCTTCGGCCGATTGTTGAACCGCTGCCCGCCGCCTCTTAGAAGGCGGCGGTGGCGGGGCAATTCGAAACATTCGCGCCGATCGCGCTGCTCGCCGCCTGGGCGTTGCTGCCCGGCGCGATCGCCGGCAGCTTTCTCGCAACGATCCTGATCCGCTGGCCGCGCGGCGAGCACGTCACCGCCGGCCGGTCGCGCTGCGACGCCTGCGAGGCGCCGCTCGCGTCGCGCGACCTGATCCCCATCCTGTCCTTCGTCGCGGCCCGCGGCCGCTGCCGTCGCTGCGGCGCGCGGATCGACCGGCGCCATGTCGCGATCGAAGCGGCGGCGGCGCTGGTCGGCGCGGTCGCGGCACTCGCGCATCCGCTGCCGCTCGCCGCGGTCACCGCTCTGTTCGGCTGGTGGCTGCTGCTGATCGCCGCGCTCGACCTCGAGCATGAATGGCTCCCTGACCTGCTGACATTGCCGTTGATTCCGCTGGGTCTGCTCGCCGCCTGGTCCGGTTTCGGACCGCCTTTGGTCGAGCGGCTGATCGGCGTCGCGGCGGGCTGGACGAGCTTGTTTCTGATCGCCTTTCTCTATCGTCGCCTGCGCGGGCGCGAGGGAATGGGCGGCGGCGATCCGAAATTGTTCGCCGCGCTCGGCTCGTGGCTCGGCGCCTTCCATCTGCCGCTGGTCCTGGTTGGGGCCGGGCTGCTCGGCCTCGTCGCCGCGCTGCTGATGCGGCTGCGCGGCGAGCGCGTCGGCGCCGCCACCCGCCTGCCGCTCGGTGCCCTGATGGCGCTCGCCGCCTGGCCGCTGTGGCTGGTCGTCGCGGCGCCTCAGGATCAAGGCCCGTTTGACATTCAGGCTTCGTCCATATTCGCCCGGTTAGGAGTGAGGCTTGAGGGCGGCGCTTTTCCCTAGAGGCGCCGCCCGACCCATTCTCGCCCCTTGCGCCCGTCCGGAAAAGCTGTGAACGTCCGCGCCAAGCGACTCTTCGGGGAAGGGGAGGCGTTCCGCCATCCATTTCAAGACGATGAGCCGTCTCGTCCGTCCGCCGATTGTCTCATTTGAGTCACGGAGCGGACATAGCTGGGCCGTCTGGGCTCTTTCGGGGAGGGGATTCGTTCGGCAATGCGCTTGGCAGCCAATCCGCGCGCTGAACGGCTGCTCCGCCGCCTGCCCCGCGTCACGATCTACTCCGCGCTCGAGCTGGCGCTGCTCCTGCTGATCGCGGTCCAGGCCGCGCGCCTGTTCTGGATCCTGGTGACGCCGGTCGGGCCGGTCGGCGACTGGAAGGCGCCGGCGACGCTCAATGCGCTTCCGGCGGGGGCCTCCGCGCTCGGCGGCTTCGATCCCTTCTTCCGCCTCGCCGAAGGCGGCGCCCCGGCGGTGGTCACCGCGCTCAACCTCAAGCTCTATGGCGTTCGCGAGGACCGGGCGACCGGGCGCGGCTCGGCGATCATCAGCCTGCCCGACGGCACCCAGCGCAGCTTCGCGATCGGCGAGGAGGTCATGCCCGGCGTGACCCTCAATGCGGTCGGCTTCGATTTTGTCACGATCAACCGCGGCGGCGCCCTCGAGCAGATCTTCCTCGACCAATCCACGCCGGCGGCGCCGGTGGCGGGCGGGGCGCCGGTCGGTCCGGCTGCAGTCTCGGTTCCGGCTCCGGCGGCGGCACAGTCGGCCCCGCCGCTTCAATTCCAGCCGCGGATGACCAGCAACCAGATTACCGGGCTGGTGGTCAGTCCGGGCGCCGATGGCGGCCAGGCGTTCCGCGCCGCCGGCCTCCAGCCGGGCGATGTTTTGGTCTCGGTGAATGGCCAGCGCGTCACCTCCGCCGAGCAGGCTGCCGCGCTGATCGGCCAGTCGGGCGCAAATGTCGGCCTGATGATCGAGCGCGGCGGTCGCGCGATGCCGATGCGGCTAAGGATCAATCCGTGAAACGTCTGTTGCTTGCTTTGGTGCTGCTCTGCGCGCCGCTCTCGCCGGTCTGGTCGCAATATGTGCTGAACCTGCGCGAGGCCGATATTCGCGCCTTCATCCAGGACGCGGCCCGGGTCACCGGCCGCACGTTCATCATCGATCCTTCGGTCCAGGGCCGCGTGTCGGTGGTCACCGAACGGCCGCTGTCGCGCAGCGAATATTTCGAATTGTTCCTCTCGACCCTGCGCGGCAGCGGTTATGTCGCGGTTCCCGCCGCGGGCGGCGCGCTGCGCGTGCAGCCGATCGCCGGCGCCGCCGCCTCGGCGCCGGTCGGCGGGTCGCGGCGGGCGAGCCCGAGCGGCTTCGTCACCGAAATCCTGCGTGTGCGCCATATCGAGGCGGCCGCCGCGGTCGAGACGCTGCGCCCTCAGGTCAGCCGCGACGGCTCGATCTCGGCCGGCCGCAATTCGATCGTCATTTCCGACTTCGCCGACAATGTCCGCCGCATTCGCCAGGTGCTCGCCCAGATCGACGTCGATACCGGAGTCACCCGGCTCGTCACGCTCGACAATGCCGGCGCGCGCGAAATTGCCGCGGCGCTTGCCGAGCTGGCGCCGGAGGGCGTGTCGGTCGTCCCGGTCGACAGCGCCAATTCGATCGCGATCCGCGGCGATGGCGCCTCGGTGGCCCAGCTGGCCGGGATCGCCCGCGAGCTCGACCTGCGCGCCGCGAGCGGCAGCGAGATAAGGGTGGTGTTCCTCGAACATGCCGACGCCGAGCAATTACTGCCGGTGCTCCAGCAATTGCTCGGTCAGGCGCCGACCCAGCCGGCGGCGCCGCAGCGGACTCGCCGCAGCACCAGCAGGAGCGCAAATACGCCCACTTCGACCGGCGGCGACAGCACGGCGCCGGCCGCTACGGCGGCACCGGCTGCGGCCGGGACCCCGCCGCTCGGCGCGCGCAACGCAGTGGTGACGCGCTTCGAAGGCGCCAATGCGATCGTGATTTCCGCGACGCCCGACATTCAGCGCACGCTCGGCGAAGTGATCCGCCAGCTCGACATCCGCCGCCAGCAGGTGCTGGTCGAGGCGATCATCGTCGAGATTTCGGACGTCGCCGCGCAGCGGCTCGGCGTCCAGTTGCTGCTGTCGGGCCTCAACGGCTCCAACATCCCGTTCGCGATCACCAATTATTCCAACATCTCTCCCAATATCGGTACGATCGCAGGCGCGCTGGCCGCCCGCGAGCTCGGCGGCACGACCACCACCGTGACCACGAGCACCGGCTCGACGACGACGACCACGACCGGCACCGGCTCGGATCTGATCGAGGCCGCCGCCGCCGAGCTCTCCGGCATTTCCGGCGGCCTTGGCGGCTTGGCGCTGCGCAACAGCAACGCCATTTTCGGCGCGATCATCAGCGCGGTGCGTTCCGACAATCAGTCCAACATCCTGTCGACGCCGTCGATCATGACCCTCGACAATCAGGAGGCGCGGATCCTGGTCGGCCAGGAAGTGCCGATCACCACCGGCGAGGCGCTGTCGAACAATTTCGACAATGCCTTCCGCACCGTCCAGCGCCAGAATGTCGGCATCACCCTCGAGGTTCGGCCGCAGATCAACGCCGGCGGCTCGATCAAGCTCGACCTGCGCCAGGAGGTCAGCTCGATCTCGGGAACGGTGTCGAGCAACAATCCCGAGATCATCCTCAACAAGCGCGAGCTCGAGACGACGATCACCGTCGACGACGGCGAGATCGTGGGGATCGGCGGGCTGCTCGACGACAATGACCGGCGCACCCTGGAGCGGATCCCGCTGCTCGGCGATATTCCGGTGCTCGGCAATCTGTTCCGCTCGCGCAGCCGGAGCCGGGCGCGCACCAATTTGATGGTGTTCATTCGCCCGACCATCCTGCGCTCGGCCGCGGACGCGCGCGACGTCAGCGCGCGCCGCTACGGCTATGCCCGCAGCCAGCAATTGCTCGGCAACCCCAATCGCGAGCCGACCCTCGACGAGCTGGTCCGCGACTATCTCGGCACGGTGCCGCCGACGGCCGCCGCGCGCCAGCCGCAGGATGCCGTCGTGACCCCGGACGTGCCGCCAAGCCAGGTGCCGCCGCAATGAGCGATGCGGTCGTGGCGGCCGTAGCCCCCGCCCGGGTGCCCTACGGCTTCGCCCGTCGCCATGGCCTGGTGGCGACCGGCGAGAGCGACGGGCAGCTCGAAGTCGCAATGCGCGAGGGCGCCGACCCCCATGCCCTGATCGAGCTCCGCCGCTTCCTCGCCCGTCCGTTCGTGCTCCGCACGATCGATGCGCCGGCCTTCGATCGCCTGCTTTCCGATCTTTATGCCTCGGGCAGCGAAGCCGCCGCCCATGCTGCCGGATCGCTCGGCTTCGACGATGATCTCGGCCATCTCGCCGCCGCTTTGCCCAGCTCCGACGACCTGCTCGACACCTCCGACGACGCGCCTGCGATCCGGCTGATCAACGGCATCATCTCCGACGCCGCGCGCCAGGGCGTCAGCGACATCCATATCGAGCCTTATGAGACCGGGCTGGTGGTGCGGATGCGGATGGACGGCGTGTTGCGCGAGACCTTGCGGATGCCGGCGCATGTCGCGCCGGTCGTTGTCAGCCGGATCAAGGTGATGGCGCGGCTCGACATCGCCGAGCGGCGGCTGCCGCAGGACGGCCGGATCGGGTTGACGCTCGGCGGCAAGCTGATCGACGTGCGCGTCTCGACCCTGCCGAGCCGAGGCGGCGAGCGGGTGGTGCTGCGCATTCTCGACAAGGACAATGCCGGGATCGACTTCGACGGGCTCGGCATGGACGCAAGCGTGATGGCGCTGTTCCGCAGCGCGCTCGCCGAGCCCAACGGCATCGTCCTCGTCACCGGTCCGACCGGATCGGGCAAGACGACGACGCTTTATGCCGGGCTCAAGCTGCTCAACGACGGCAGCCGCAACATCCTCACCGTCGAGGATCCGGTCGAATATGCCGTCGACGGCGTCGGCCAGACCCAGATCAATCCCCAGGTCGGCCTGTCGTTCGCGACCGGGCTGCGCGCGATCCTCCGTCAGGACCCCGACACGGTGATGGTCGGCGAGATTCGCGACCGCGAGACCGCCGACATCGCCGTCCAGGCCGCCTTGACCGGCCATCTCGTATTGTCGACCGTCCATACCAACGACGCGGTCGGCGCGATCACCCGGCTGCGCGACATGAAGGTCGAGCCGTTCCTGATCGCCTCGACCGTGCGCGCGGTGCTGGCGCAGCGGCTGGTGCGGCGGCTCTGCGCTGCGTGCCGCCGGCCGGTCCAGGCGGCGGCGTCGCTCAAGGCGGTGCTCGGCGTCGAGCCCGGAACGACCATCCACGAGCCGGGCGGCTGCAGCGCGTGCGGCGGCTCCGGCTATAAGGGACGGATCGGCCTGTTCGAGGCGATCCGGGTCGACGACGCCCTTCGCCGGCTGATCAATGCCGGGGGCGACGAGGCCGCGATTACCGCTCATGCCTTCAGGTCCGCCGACACGCTTGCCGCGGCGGCGCGTTCACTGGTGCTCGGCGGAGTCACCAGCCCGGAAGAAGCGGTGCGGGTATCGCGCTACGAGGCGGTCGATGCCTGATTTTGCCTATGTCGGGCTCGACACTGCGGGCCGCGAGCGCCGCGGCTCGGTGCGCGCCGAAACGCCGGACGCGGCCAAGGCGCAGCTCGCTTCGCGCCGGCTCTATGTCGTCCGGCTCGAGCCGACGGCGGAGCGTGTTGCGCCGCCCTTGCTGTCACGCGGGCTGATTGCGCGCCGCAGCCTCGGGCAGAAGCAGCTCACCTTGTTCACCCGCCAGCTCGCGACCCTGGTTCAGGTCGCGCCGCTCGAGGAAGCGCTGCGGACGCTCTCCCGCCAGGCCGAGCGCGAGGATGTTCGCCGGATCCTGTCCGCGGTTCACTCCGGGGTGGTCGAGGGCCGGCGCCTGGCCGATGCGATGGGGCGCGAGCCCAAAAGCTTCCCCCCGCTCTATCGCGCGATGGTCTCAGCCGGCGAGAGCTCGGGCACCTTGCCCGACAGTCTCGAGCGGCTCGCCAATCTGCTCGAACGTCAGGCGCAGGTCCGCGGCAAGGTACTGTCGACGCTCGCTTATCCGATCATCCTCGCGATCGTCGCCGCCTTCGTCGTGCTCGCGCTGATGATTTTCGTCGTGCCGAAGGTCGTCGAGCAGTTCGAGGATGTCGGCCAGCAATTGCCGCTGCTGACGCGGATCGTGATCGGCCTTTCCAATTTCCTCGCCGCCTGGTGGTGGGCGCTGCTGATCCTGATCGCGGGCGGCGTGTTCCTCGCCGGGCGCGCGCTCAAGGAAGAGGGGCTGCGGCTCAAATTCGATGCGGCTCTGCTGCGGCTGCCACTGATCGGGCGGCTGATCCGCGATCTCCACGCCGCACGGCTGGCGCGGACCCTGTCGACCATGGTCGCGAGCCGGCTGCCTTTGCTCGAAGGGCTGCGGCTCACCACTGCGACGGTTCACAATCGCGCGCTGCGTGCCGCCTCGGCCGAGATCGCCGAGACTGTCCGTACCGGCGGTAGCCTGTCGGGCGCGCTGCGCAAGGCCGGAATCTTCCCGCCCTTGCTGGTCTATCTCGCCGCCTCGGGCGAGGCTTCGGGACGGCTCGACCTGATGCTCGAGCGCGCCGCCGACTATCTCGAACGCGAGTTCGACGCCTTCACCACCACCGCTCTGTCGCTGCTCGAGCCGGCGATCATCATCGTCATGGGGGCGATCGTCGCCCTGATCGTGCTATCTATCCTGCTGCCGATCCTGCAGCTCGATACGCTTGCCGGGGGATATTGATGTTGTTGAAGTTGACGCGCTTCATTCCTCCCCTGCTCATGGTGGAGGGGTCCCTCCACCACCCGTCGGGTGGTCCCCCTCCCCTCGAAAACGGGGGGAGGAAAAGCGAGGACGGCTTCACCCTGGTCGAATTGATGGTCGTGATCGTGATCATCGGCCTGCTCGCGACGATTGTCGTGATCAACGTCATGCCGGCGAGCGAGCGCGCGGCGAAGACCAAGGCCCGCGCCGACATCGCGACGCTGGAACAGAGCCTCGATCTCTACCGGATCGACAATCTCCGCTACCCGACCGCCGAGGAAGGCCTGCAGACCCTCGTCATCGGCCGTTACATCCGCCGGCTTCCAGAAGATCCATGGGGGAATCCCTATACTTACGCGACGCCTGGGCCCGGCGGCACGCCCTTCCAGATCGCCTCGCTTGGCGCGGACCGCCGACCGGGCGGCACCGACGACGATGAAGACATCACCAACTGAGACCTTCCAACCGGACCCGGCCGGCGCCGGCGAAACCTTGCTCGTCTTCATCGGCGAATCGGGGGCGGCCGAACGCTGGCTGCTGATCGACGCGGACATGGTGACGATGCGCGGCGACGGTGCGCCGCCGGTCGGCGCCGGGCGCACCATCCTCGCCGTGCCCGGCACCCAGGTCGCGATCCATTGGCTCGCGCTCGCCGGCGACCTCGCGCCCGCGCAGGCGGCCGCGGCGGCACGGCTGATGCTCGCCGCGGAGAGCGCCGAGCCGCTGGCCGACATGCATGTCGCGGTCGGAACCGCCGAAGGCGGAATGACTCCGGCCGCGCTCGTGCCGAACCTGCGCATGGCCGAATGGCTCGCAGGCGACATCGACCCGGATGCGGTCATTCCTCTGCCGCTGCTGCTGGCGCGACCGGAGACGGGCTTCGTCCGCCGCGGCCCCGACCATCGCGGGCCCGAAGCCGCGTTCGCGCTCGAGCCGGACCTCGCCGAGGCATTGATCGCTGGCGCGCCGGTCGAGGAGGTGGATGAAGCGCGGTTCGAGGAGAAGCTGGCGCCGCTCCTCGCGGCGCCGCCGCTGAACCTGCGCCAGGGCGCTTTCGCCCGCCGCCGGCAATGGCGGATCGATCGGCCGCGGCTGCGCCGCATCACCCTGTTCGCGATCGCGCTGGCGCTGCTCAGCCTTGTCGTCCAGGTCGCGACGATCCTCAGCTACACCTTCGCCGCGGACCGCCTCGAGCAGCAGGTGAGCGCGCGCTCCGCAACCGCCGCCGGACCACGCGAGGGCCCCGGCTTTGCCGCGCTCGCCGCGATCCTGTTCGATGCGGTGCGGTCGACGCCCAATGCCGAGCTGAGCCGGCTTGAATATCGTCCGGATGCCAGCCTGGCGGCAACGGTCATGGCCGACAGCCCCGCGACTCTCGCTGCGTTGCGCACCCGGCTCGAGGCGAGCGGCCTCGCCATCGAGGCCGGCGCGGTCCGCGGTGCCGGCGGCCGTCAGGCCGTCGACCTGATGTTGCGACCGTCATGACCGCGGATTTCGCCTTGTGGTGGCAGGGGCGCAGCGCACGCGAGCGCATGCTGCTCGCGATCATGGCCGCGCTGCTTGCTTTGGTGCTGGTCTGGTTGCTGGTCGTGCGTCCACTGTCCGACGCGCTCGATGCGGCGCAGCGCCGCCACGCCGCGGCCGTAGTGGCGCTCGCCGAGGCGCGGGCGCAAGGAGCGCCGGTCGCAGCCGCCAGCGCGGTGGCGCCTTCGCTGCCGATCGACAGCCTGATCGGCCGCAGCGCGAACGAGGCCGGATTCACCGGCGCGCGGATCACTGCCCAGGGGCCGGCGCGCGCGCATGTCGCGATCGATGCCGCGCGCGCGCCGGCCTTGTTCGGCTGGATCGCGTCGCTGGAGCAGCAGGGGCTGGTCGTCGCGACGCTGCGGGCTCGCGGCAATGCCGATCGGACGCTGGCGATGGAGGCGGTGCTTCGCGCCCGGACCGACCGATGAGAGTCGCGCTGACGATCCGGCGCCCGGCCCTTGTCCTCGCCGCTTTCGCCTTCTCCCTGATCGCCCTGCTGCCGCTCCGCGTCGCCATGGCCTGGCTCGGCGCGGGCGATTACGGCCTGGCCGCGCGCGAAGCGAGCGGCAGCGTCTGGCTCGGCGCGCTCAAGGAGGCGCAGCTGGGACCGGTGCCACTCGGCGACGTCACCGCCCGGCTCAACAGCCTGCCCTTGCTGCTCGGCCGGGCGCGGATCTCTTTGACGCGTGAAAGCGACGCGGACCCATTCGAAGGTGCGGTGACGATGTCGCGGCACAGCTTCGGCTTCGACGATATCAGCGGCCGGCTGCGGCTCGGCCCCCTGCTCGCGCCGTTGCCGGTCTCGTCGCTCGAGCTGCAGGATGTCAGCGGCGGCTTTTCGCGCGGGCGATGCACCCGCGCCGCGGGCATGGTCCGTGCTGCGGTCGCCGGCGAGGTATCGGGGATCGGCACGCTCTCCGGCTTCAGCGGCAATCCCCGCTGCGCCGAGGGCGCGCTGCTGCTGCCGCTGGTCAGCCAGACCGGCCTCGAGCAGCTCGACATTCGGCTGTTCGCCGACGGCCGCTACCGGGTCGCGCTGGCCGTCCGGCCGGCCGATGCCGCGGCCCAGACCGGTCTCGCCGCTGCGGGTTTCCGGCCCGCCGGCGGCTTCTATGTGCTTTCCCGCGACGGCCGGTTCTGAAGTCTCCCGCGCGTCCGAATGGATAAAAGCCGGCTTTGGGCCGTTTCTACTTCATGGTGCACCGTTTTTGGTGCGCGCGGAGGGGCTTTCGCCGGCATGCGCTGCTGCGCCGCCGGATGAGGAGGCCGAGATGAAAGTCTATCTGATCGCAGCCGGTGCGCTGCTGCTGAGTACGCCCGCCCAGGCCTGGACGCTCGATACCACGGCTGCCCTGGCCGAGAAGAGCGACGCGCAGATGAAGGTGGCGGTGCTCGACGTTCTCCACGACGCCAAGGTGCAGGCGAATGCGCGCCTGGCCGCGGGCAAGTCCGAATATCAGGGGATGGGCGGCCCGATCGCCGAGACCGACTATCCGCCCTGCGCGCCGGGCCCGGGCGACGATCGCTGCATCCAGCTCTACGAGCCCGGCGTCACCGGCGTCGGCAACTAGGGTCCAGACCCTAGCTGCTATCGCCTTGATCCGCGGGAGGTTCCGGCGCCGCCGGGCCTCCCGCTTCCTGTTCGGCGAGCCAGGCGTTGAGCTTGGCGACGCTCCGCTCGAGCGCGCGGACCACCGCGCGAACCTGCTCCGGATCTTCCTCTTCGAGCGCGACTTCCGATATCCAGCGCGTCTCGGACAGCCATTCGCTGCCGTCGTCGCGATCCTGGACCGAAATGCCGAGAAACGCCTCCTCGGCATCGACCCAGTCCTCGCCATCGGCCTGGACGGTGTGGATCCGGATTTTCGCCCCTTCTTCGAAATCGGCGCGGCAGATCGCGCGGGCGGTCTCGAGGAACGGCGCTATCAGGTTCCAGTCGAGCTTGCCCTCGGACAGCGTCTCATAGACCGCGTTGACGATCTGCTTGTGCACGACATTGTGAAAGTCGGCGCTGGTGAAGGGTGAGTCGTCGTCCATGCTGGTGAGAAGCGCTGTCGCATGGCGACCGCCGGGTCAAGCTGGCCCGCCACGGGTCCCGGTCGTCGGCCGTTCCGCCCGGCCCGAAACCGGGCTAGGGCAGGGACGACAAATATGGGCCATTATCTTCCACTGCTCGGCATAGTGATCGTCGTCGTCGGCTTCGCGCTGCGGCTCAATCCGATGCTGGTCGTCACTATGGCCGCGCTCGCCACCGGCCTGCTCGCGGACATGAACCTCCACGCGGTGATCGCCGCGCTCGGCAAGGCGTTCAACGACAATCGGATCATCGCCATCGCCTGGGTCGTGCTGCCCGTGGTCGGCCTGCTCGAACGCTACGGCCTGCAGCAGCGCGCCGCGGCGGTGGTTCGGGACCTCAAGGCGGCCACCGCCGGACGATTGCTCCTGCTCTATCTGCTGCTGCGGCAAGGAACCGCGGCGCTCGGCCTGACTTCGATCGCCGGCCATCCGCAGACGGTGCGACCGCTGGTCGCGCCGATGGCGCTCGCAGCGGCGGAGAAGCAGCACGGCAAGATCGACGAGGACAGCGCCGAACGGGTCAAGAGCTATGCCGCCGCCACCGACAATGTCGGCCTGTTCTTCGGCGAGGACATCTTCATCGCGATCGGCTCGATCATCCTGATCCAGGGGACGCTCGCCGGCTACGGCTACATGCTCGCGCCGCTCGACCTCGCGATTTGGGCGATTCCCACCGCGATCGCCGCCTTCCTGATCCACGGCGCCCGGCTGCTGCGGGTCGACCGCTCGTTGCGGAAGTGGCGCAAATGATCACGCTGCAATGGGCCTATTCGCTCGTCGGGCTGCTGTTCGCCGCCTTCGCCCTGCTCAGCGTGCTGGACCGGGCCAATCGCAAGCGATTCGGCAACGCTTTGTTCTGGGGATTGATGGCGCTGAGCCTGCTCGCCGGGAGCTGGCTCGGCGACTTCGCCAACGGCCTGCTCGTCCTCGCGCTGGCCGGGCTCGCCGGCTTCGGCTTCCTTGGCCGCAGCGCGCCGCCGACCACCAGCGAAGGCGAGCGCCTGACCTGGTCCTATCATCTCGGCAACAAGCTGTTCCTGCCGGCCTTGATCATTCCGGCGACGGCTTTGATCGGCACCCTCGTCTACAATTATACCCCGGTCGGGACGTTCGGCTGGATCGAGGCGAAGCGCGAGACCTTCATCTTTCTCTGCCTCGGTGCCCTGCTCGCGCTGGCGACGCTTCATCTCTGGCTGAAACCGCCGGCGCTGGCGCCGCTCCAGGAAGGCCGGCGCCTGATCGACGCGATCGGCTGGGCGGCGGTGCTGCCGCAGATGCTGGCGGCATTGGGCGCGGTCTTCGCCGGCGCCGGCGTCGGGACGATCATCGGCGAGACCACCCGCGCGGTGATTCCCGAGGGCAATGTCTTCCTGACCGTTCTGGTCTTCGGCCTCGGCATGGCGCTGTTCACGATGATCATGGGCAACGCGTTTGCCGCCTTCCCGGTGATGGCGACCGCGATCGGGGTGCCGCTGCTGATTCAGGGCTATGGCGGGAATCCCGCGGTGATCGGCGCGATCGGCATGCTCGCCGGCTTCTGCGGGACGCTGATGACGCCGATGGCGGCCAACTTCAACATGGTGCCGGCGGCCCTGCTCGAATTGAAGGACCGCAACGGCGTGATCAAGGCGCAGATCGGCACCGCGCTGCCGCTGCTCGCGGTCAACATCCTGCTGATCTATTTTCTGGCGTTCCGATGAAACACCGCCTCACCGTCGAGATTGCCAATCGCTTCGCCGAGATCGCGCTCGGGCATGTCACCCAGGAATATCCGCACAAGCTCGACCATGTGATGGAGGGCCCCGAGGACGTGCTCGCGCCGCGCCGGCTCCATCCGATCTTCTTCGGCAGCTTCGACTGGCATAGCTGCGCCCATGGCTATTGGCTGCTGCTGCGCACCCGTCGGCTGTTCCCGGACCTTCCGGCGGCGGCGCGCGTCGAGGCGCTGCTCGACGAGATGCTGACGCCGGAGAAGGTGGCCGGCGAGCGCGCCTATCTCGACCGTCCCCATGCCGAGACCTTCGAGCGTCCTTATGGCTGGGCGTGGCTGCTGATGCTGCATGCCGAGGCGCAGCGCCACCAGGCCGCCTGGTCCGACCATCTGGCGCCGCTCGCGCGAGCCTTCGCCGAGCGTTTCCACGCCTATCTGCCCAAGCTCACTTATCCGATCCGGGTCGGCACGCACTACAACACCGCCTTCGCTCTCGTCCTTGCGCTCGAATGGGCGGCGGAAAACGATCCGGCGCTCGCCGCTCTGATCCGCGCCCGCGCTTCCCATCATTATGGCGACGACCATGCCTGCCCCGGCTGGGAGCCGGGCGGCGACGAGTTCATCTCGCCGGCACTGGCCGAGGCGCTGCTGATGCGCCGCGTGCTGACGGTCGAGGATTTCCGGGCCTGGCTCGACGCCTTTCTCCCCGATCTCGCCGCCGGCGAGCCGCGCGCCTTGTTCACGCCCGCCTTCGTCTCCGACCGCTCGGACGGCAAGATCGTCCATCTCGACGGCGTCAATCTGAGCCGGGCCTGGTGCTGGCGCGGGCTCGCCGACGCGCTCGATCCCGACCTTGCCGACCTCGCCCGCCGCACCGCCGACGAGCATCTCGACGCCAGCCTGCCGCATGTCGCCGGCGACTATATGGGCGAGCATTGGCTCGCGACCTTCGCCCTGCTCGCGCTCGAGGCCGACGGGACGTGAGCGCGGTCGCGCTGCGGCCGATCCTCGCCGCGACGGAGTTGGACCAGAATCCGGCTGCCGGGCGGATGGTCGAAACGGATCGGGAATTCCTCGAGGGCGTGGTCGAAATCGTTACCCAATCGCCGCGGCGGCTGCCCTGGTGCGCCTATCTGGCGCTGGCCGAGGACGGCGCCATCGTCGGCGCCTGCTGCTTCAAACAGGCGCCCCTCCAGGAGGAGGTCGAGATCGCCTACGCGACCTTGCCCTCCTGCGAGGGGCGCGGTTTCGCCGGCGCGATGGTCGCCGCCCTGGTCGGCATCGCGCGCGGCGACCAGTCGGCGGCGCGGGTCATCGCCCACACCCTGCCGGAGCGCAATGCCTCGACACGGGTGCTCGGTCGATCCGGCTTCGCCTGCGAGGGCGAGGCGATCGATCCCGAAGACGGACTGGTCTGGCGCTGGTCGATCCCGCTGGCGGACGAGCCACCTGACTCCGGATAGGATCCGGGCCGGCTGCTGTCGGCATGGTTTACAAATCCTTACTTGTTAACCCTCGTTCGCCGCAGGTTTCCGTCGCTGGCCCGCTTCTTGCTGAGATCTGGTCATGCGATTGATCCTCAGACTTTGCGTCATCAAGACCCGTTGGGAAGCTCTGGCGGTCATCTATGCGCTCGCGCTCGGCGCGGTAGACCGCGGCTCCCACTATCTCGACCGTTATCCCGGGGCGCCCGGCTGGCTGCTGTTCGTGGCATGCGTCGCTGTCGTGTTTCTGGCCGGGGCGAAGCTGATGGAAATCACGCGCCGCGACAGCGGGGCGCGCCGCCGCAAGACGGATCTCAACGCCGCCCAAATATTGGCGTAAAATCCCAATTGCTGGCGGCCTTGCGCCGCCTCCAAGGGACCCATTCCATCAAAAAACGGCGGGAATCCGCCAAAAAATCGAGTTGGCACGCCTCTTGTTATCCTTGTGAGCATCAGAATTCACAAGGTTCCAAGGGAGCAAAGCAATGGTCAACTTCAGCAACTTCCAGCGCACCGCCGCCGCCATGGTCGGCGCGCTGATTCTCTCCACCGCCTTCGTCACCGCCGCCGTCGGCCCCGCCGCCGCGGTCGAGCAGAGCCGCACCGGCTATGCTGCGGCGCAGGCGCCGGTTTCGGCTCAGGCTCGGGCCTGACCGTGACGGGCGGCCGGGGCGACAAGCCCCCTGAATTGCCCCGGCCGACCCAAGGGTACCGGGCCCGGACCCCAGAATCCCTTCACGCGAAAGCACGAGCGAGATGAGCATCTTTTCCCGCACCCGCGACATCATTGCCGCCAATGTCATCGACCTGGTCGACCGTTCGGACGACCCGGCCAAGACGATCCGCGTCATGATCCTCGAGATGGAGGAAACTTTGGTCGAGGTGCGCGCCGCTGCCGCGAGGCTGATTGCGGACCAGAAGGAGAGGGGCCGCCAGATCGCGCAGCTGCGCGAGGTTCAGAATAGCTGGACCGAGCGCGCCGAGCTTGCGCTCAGCAAGGGCCGCGACGATCTCGCCCGGCTCGCTTTGGTGGAAAAGGAAAAGCTGGCAGACCTCGCCGACGAGCTGCGCGCAGAGGTCGCGTCGATCGACGAATCGCTGCGCGCGTCCGAAGCCGACATCGCCAAGCTCCAGGCCAAGCTGCGCGAGGCGCGCGCCCGGCAGAACGCGATCGTCGTCCGCATCGAAAGCGCGCAGAACAGCGCCCGGATGCGCGAAATGTATGCCGGCGCCAAGGTCGAGGAAGCCTTCTCCAATTTCGAGCTGCTGGAGCGGCAGGCCGACCTCGCCGAGGGGCATGCCGAAGCGTTGATGCTCGCCGCACCGCCCCAGACGCTCGAGGAACAGATCGCCGAGCTCAAGGTCGCCGAGCGCGTCGATGCCGAGCTTGAAGCGATGAAGGCGCGGAGGCTCGCGGCATGACCGTTCAGATCGACGGCACCGACGTGATGGCGATCGCCGAGGGGCTGGCCTGGGCCGGCACCATCGTCGCGATGCTGATCATCGGGCTGCTGGTCTATTTGATGGTCCGCCCGCCCCGGCGCCGCCACGAGACGCGGGTGCAGGAACCAGAAGCGATCGAGAATGAAGAGTTGCTGCGGCTGCTCGAGCGGATGGAGCAAAGGCTGACGGTGCTGGAACGCGCGGTTTCCGACGACAGCGACGACAGGGTTCTGGAGCGGGCCGAGGGTCCGGAGACGAGGAGGGTGACATGAGGTTGCGGGGCACGAGATTCGAGGTCGACCGGAGCGAGGGCAAGCTGCTCGGCGTCTGCGCGGGGATCGCCAATTCAACCGGCATCGACGTCACCATCGTCCGCATCGCCGTCGTGCTGGTCGCTCTGATCGGCAGCCTAACCTGGACCGCGGTCGCCTATTTCGTCGCGGCTCTGGTCGGTCACCGCCGCCGTCATGCCGATCCCGGCTACGCCCGCGTCACCAACCGCGAGGAATCGCGCGAGCGGATGCGCAGTCTCGACCTCAGGATGCAGGCGATCGAGACCTATGTGACGAGCTCGAACAGCCGCCTCGCCCGCGAGATCGAGGACCTTCGATAGCAGCCACGGCAACGCCAACTCGGGGAGGATGAGATGAGCGACGTTCTGACGACAATCACCCTGGCGAGCTTCGGCCTGGTCGCGCTCAGCGTCACCGTCTTCGCCGGCCTCAAGGGATGGCAGGGCTGGCTGGACGTGAAGCGGCTGGAGCTGGCTGGCACCGTTCGCCGCGAGCCGCGCGGCCCGGCCGCCGACCTGATCGAGATGGCGGACCTCAAGGAGCGGATCCGCAAGCTCGAATCGATCGCCGCCTGCATCGATCTTTAGAGGGTGTTCGCACGGGCCGGAGCTGCAAGCCGGAACAAACTCGATCAGTCCCCGTCGATTCGCAGCCGCGCCGTCGAGCCGTCCGGTCCGATCCGCCAGATGTCGCCGAAATCCTGATGGACCAGCGGCGCCGGCCGCATCCCGCCGAGCTGCTCGATTATGTCGGGAACCGTGTTGCTGTGGCCGACGATCAGCACCGGGCCACGCTCGGCCCTGATCCGCGCGACCAGCCCCGCCGTGTCCGCCGGATCGTAGACGATCGGACTCAGGCCGAGGCGCGCCGCGAGCGGCGCGACGGTCTGCCGGGTGCGCCGGAAATCGCTGACATAGATCGCCGTCGGGGGCGTGTCGCCGAACCAGCCGGCGAGCAGGATAGCGGCGCGCTGGCCTTCGGGCAGCAGATCGGGGTCACGCTCGCCCGCCGGGGTGTCGAGATGGCGCATGACGTAGAAAGCGGGCGCGCTTTGCCGCGAGGCGGTCGTGGCGCAGCCGGCCGCCGCCAACAGCAGCGAAAAAGCGGTCGCGAGGCGGGTCAGCAGGCGCATCGTTTCTCCAATCCTTCACTCGATCCTGCGGCGCCATTTGGCCAACTGCAAGCAGTCCTGTTCACAACGCGTGCATCGCCCGAAGAAATCCACTACGGGGCTCCGCGATCGCAGTTACGCTAAGGTAGAGAATGACCAGCAAGACCGAGCGCCGCAACCGTCCGGCGATAGGCGGGTCGTCATGTCCCAGGACGTGACTTCGGTTCGCGGGACGAACCGAACCCGCCTATCACTCCATGTTCCCGAGCCGGACGCCCGGCCCGGCGACGAGATCGATTTCAGCCGGATCGCGATTCCCGCCGCCGGAAGCGCGGCGCGGCCGGATGTCGCTGCGGCGCCGGCCGACACCCATCCGCTCTGCTACACCCTGATCCGTGTCCTCGATGACGAGGCCAAGGCGGTCGGCCCGTGGAATCCGCGGCTCGACCCTGACACGTTGCGCCGGATGCTGCGCGACATGATGAAGGTTCGGGCCCTGGACAAGCGCATGTTCCGCGCCCAGCGGCAGGGCAAGACCAGCTTCTACATGAAATCGACCGGCGAAGAGGCGATCGCGGTCGCCGCCGCCCATGCGCTCGCCAGCGACGACATGTGCTTCCCGACCTACCGCCAGTCCGGCCTGCTCGTCGCGCGCGACTATCCGCTGGTCGAGATGATGTGCCAGATCTATTCGAACCGCGGCGACAAGCTCAAAGGACGGCAGCTGCCGGCACTCTACTCCGACCGCGACCACGGCTTCTTCACCATCTCGGGCAATCTCGGCACCCAATATCCGCAGGCGGTGGGCTGGGCGATGGGCAGCGCGATCAAGGGCGACAGCCGTATCGTCGCGACCTGGATCGGCGACGGCTCGACCGCCGAAGGCGACTTCCACAGCGCGGTCGTCTTCGCCGGGGTCTATCGCGCCCCGGTGATCCTCAACGTCGTCAACAATCAATGGGCGATTTCGTCCTTCGCCGGGATCGCCGGAGGCGAGCTCACCACCTTCGCGGCGCGCGCCGTCGGCTATGGCATTGCCGGCCTCAGGGTCGACGGCAACGACGCGCTCGCGGTCTATGCCGCGACCTCATGGGCGGCGGATCGCGCGCGGTCCAATCTGGGGCCGACCCTGATCGAAATGTTCACCTATCGCGTCGAGGGCCATTCGACGAGCGACGACCCGGCCGCCTATCGGCCGCAGAATGCCGGGGACAAATGGCCGCTGGGCGATCCGATCGACCGGCTCAGCCGTCATCTGATTGGCCTCGGCGAATGGGATGACGCGCGGCATGAGGCGCTCGAAGCCGAGCTCGACGCCGAGGTGCGCGCCGCCCAGAAGGAGGCGGAGAAGCTCGGCACGCTGGTCGCCTCGACGATCGACTTTCCGCATGACGTCACCTCGCTGTTCGAAGACGTCTACGAGACCATGCCCTGGCACCTGCGCGAACAGCAGGCACAGATGGTCGCCGAGCTCGCGGCGAAGCGCCGATGACCGTCATGAACATGATCCAGGCGATCAACAGCGCCCATCACGTAATGATGGACCGCGACGACAATGTCGTCGCGCTCGGCGAGGATGTCGGCTTTTTCGGCGGGGTGTTCCGCGCCACCGAAGGGCTGCAAAAGAAGTTCGGCCGCTCGCGCGTGTTCGACACACCGATCTCCGAGGGCGGGATCATGGGCGTCGCGATCGGGATGGCGACCTATGGCCTGAGGCCGATCGCCGAGATCCAGTTCGCCGACTATATCTATCCCGGCTTCGACCAGATCGTGTCGGAGGCCGCGCGCATCCGCTACCGCACCGCCGGCGAATGGCAGGTGCCGCTGACCATCCGCTCGCCTTATGGCGGCGGCATTTTCGGCGGCCCCACGCACAGCCAGTCGCCCGAAGCCCTGTTTGCCCATATCGCCGGGATCACCACGATCATCCCGTCCAATCCTTATGATGCCAAGGGCCTGCTGATTTCCGCGATCGAGGCCAATGATCCGGTCGTCTTCTTCGAGCCCAAGCGGATCTATAACGGGCCGTTCGACGGCTTTTTCGATCGGCCGGTGACGCCGTGGGCGAAGCATGAGAAAGCCGAGGTGCCCGATGGCCATTATACCGTTCCGATCGGCGAGGCGGTGGTCGCGCGGCCGGGCGAGGCGCTGACCGTGCTGGCTTATGGGACGATGGTCCATGTCGCGATCGCGACCGCGGAGGCGGAAGGGATCGACGCCGAAGTCGTCGACCTGCGCACGATCGTGCCGGTCGACATCGAGACGATCGAAGCCTCGGTCAAGAAGACCGGGCGCTGCGTCGTGGTTCACGAGGCGACCCGCACCGCCGGCTTCGGCGCGGAGCTCTCGGCGCTGGTGCAGGAGCGCTGCTTCTATCATCTCGAAGCGCCGGTGCAGCGGGCGACGGGCTGGGACACGCCTTATCCGCATTCGCTCGAATGGGCCTATTTCCCAGGACCGATCCGGCTCGGCACGGCGTTCAAGAAGGCATTGGAGGACTGATCGGGGATGGCGCGCTACGAATTCAAGCTGCCCGACATCGGCGAAGGCATCGCCGAGGCCGAGATCGTCGCCTGGCACGTCAAGATCGGCGATGCGGTCGTCGAGGACCAGCAGATCGCCGACATGATGACCGACAAGGCGACGGTCGAGATGGAATCGCCGGTGGCCGGCAAGGTGCTCGAGGTCGCCGGCGCGGTCGGCGATCAGATCCCGATCGGCAGCGTCCTGATCGTGATCGAGACCGAAGGCGAGGTGTCGGCTGCTCCCGCGGCACCGGTAGCGGCCAAGCAGCCGCCCGCCGCGCCGCTCGAGGACGTGCCGACCGCCGATGTCGAGCCGGTCGAACGGCGGGCGACGGCGGAGCGCCGCGACGGCGGCGAGCGCCGCGAGGAGGATCGCGGCGAGCCCGATCGGCGTCAGGGCGAATGGCGTGCGGACGCGGCCGATCCGGAGCCGAAAAGCGACGGCAAGCCCGCGCTCGCTTCGCCGGCGGTACGCCAGCGTGCGCGCGACCTCGGCGTGGATCTCGGCGCGGTGCGCTATGGCGGCGACCGCATCCGCCACGCCGATCTCGACGCCTATCTGCTCTATCATGGCGGCGGCGCGGCGGGGGGACCGGTGCCGCGGCGGCAGGACGAGGACGTCAAGGTGGTCGGCCTGCGCCGCAAGATCGCCGAGAACATGCAGGAGGCCAAGCGCCGCATCCCGCATTTCACTCTGGTCGAAGAGTATGACGTCACCGCGCTCGAGGCGACGCGGGCGATGATGAACACCGATCGCGGCGACCATCCGAAGCTGACCATGCTGCCGTTCCTGATCAGCGCAATGTGCCGGACGCTGCGCGATTATCCGCAGATCAACGCCAGGTTCGACGACGAAGCCGGCGTGGTCCACCGCTCGGGCGCGGTCCATATGGGCATGGCGACCCAGACCGATAACGGCCTGTCGGTGGCGGTGATCCGCAATGCCGAGGGCCGCGACGTCTGGGGGCTTGCCGCCGAGGTCAAGCGGCTCGCCGACGCCACCCGCGCCGGCAAGGCGAGCCGCGAGGAACTGAGCGGCTCGACGATCACCATTTCGAGCCTTGGACCGATGGGCGGGATCGCCTCGACCCCGGTGATCAACCGCCCCGAAGTCGCGATCATCGCCGTCAACAAGGTCAAGGAAATGCCGGTCGTCGTCGACGGCGAGCTCGAAATCCGCAAGATCATGAACCTGTCGCTGTCCTGCGACCATCGCGTCGTCGATGGCTGGGACGCTGCTCTGTTCATGCAGGATTTGAAGGCGCTGATCGAAAATCCGTTGCGGCTCCTCGCGACGCGCTAGTCGCATGCGCCGGCCGCCGTCGGTGCCGATAGACCTGGGAGCGCCGCAGATAATCCCGTATATGCGGAAACGACGGCGACCGGCATCTATGGTAGCATGACGGTCGATGACGAACTCGCCCTCCGATGAGCCGGCGAAGCCTTTCGGCTGACGATCGCGCGATCGGAGACATCGCCGAGCGCTACCGTTCGGCGATCAATGCCTATTTCTCGCGGCGGCTTAACGACCGGTCCGAAGCCGAGGACCTCACCCAGGAGGTGTTTTCCTCCCTCGCGCGCCGCGCCGACCTGGCCGACATCGACAATGTCGAAGGCTATATCTTCCGCATCGCCGGCAATCTGTTGCGCCAGCGCGCACGAACCGCCGGGCGCCGACCAAAGATCAGCCCGGAGGGCTTCGCCGATCCGGCGGGAAGGCTTGTCGACGAGCTGTCGCCGGAACGGGTCGCCCTCGGTCACGAGGCCTGGGACATCTTCGTACAGGCGTTGCAGGCGCTGCCCGAGCGCTCGCGCACCATCTTCGTCCTCAATCGTTTCGAGGAGCTGAGCGGGCGCGAGATCGCGCTGCGCCTCGGCGTCTCGGTCAGCCTTGTCGAGAAGGACATGATCAAGGCGGTCGCCTATTTGCGGGAGCGCCTGTCATGATCCGCGCCCGCCAGGAACAGTTGCCCGCCGATCCTCATGAGGCGGCCGCCTGGTGGTTGGCGCGGCGGCGCCTCGGCCTCGCCGTGTCGCGCGACGAAGACGCCTTCGATCGCTGGCTGGCCGAGCCCGCCAACGCCGCCGCCTGGGATGCGACCGAAGGGCCGATTGCGGCCTTGTCCGAAGTCGCAGCCCATCCCCAGGTGATCGCGATGCGCGAAACCGCGCTCGCGGCGCGCGGGCATCTCGCGCGGTCGGTCCGCCGCTGGACCGGCTGGGGCGCAATTGCCGCCGGACTGGCCGCCGGAATGCTCTGGCTCGCTGCTCCGATCGGGACCGTGTCCGCGCCATCGGCCCCGATCGAAGCGACGGCCGCACCGATTCGCTACGCCACCCGGATCGGCGAGCGGCGGGATATTCGCCTGCCGGACGGATCGCAGGTCGCACTCAACACAGGTTCGGTGGTCGAGGTGGTCTACACCGCCGGGCGCCGCGACTTGCGCCTGCTGGGCGGCCAGGCCCTGTTCCGCGTCGCCCGCGATCCCAATCGGCCGTTCGTGGTCGCCGCCGGCGATCGCCGCATCACCGCGACCGGCACCGCGTTCGACGTACGGCTCAGCGAGCAAGGCGTGGTCACCGTGTTGATGGTCGAGGGCCATGTGACGGTCGAACCCGCCCGGCGCGAGGGGCTGGCGCGGCTCATCCCGGCGGTCGCGCGCGAGAGTCTTGAAGCGGGCGAAGGTCTCTCCGCACCGCCGGCGGGCGAGGTGCGGATCGCGATGGCCGATGTCGAGCGCGCGACGAGCTGGACCCGCGGCCGCGTGATCTTCCGCGATGATTTGCTGCCCGCCGCGGTCGACGAGATGAACCGCTATTCGTCGGTGCGCCTCGTCGTCGCCGATCCGCGCGTGGCGACGCTCAGGGTGAGCGGCGTCTTCAGCGCCGAGAGCAATGAGAATTTCATTGCGGCCCTGACCGCCTTCTACCCGGTCGAAGCGACCCGCCAGTCGCCGCGCGTCATCACCCTGCGCTGGCGCGATGGTCGCGAGTGACGAGCGGACGGACTCAAGCAAAGAAGGGGTCTGGCGCGTGCGACCAGGCGCCGACCATTTTCGGAGCGCCGCGGCATCGGCGGTGAGCTTGCATAGACCCGCGACTTGACAAGGAGACCAGCATGTCAGCCCCTAAGGACCCCATAAACCGCCGCACCGCGCTAGCTGCGGCCGGTGGCGCCGCGCTTTCCGCCGCGATTCCGACCCGAGCGACGGGGCAGACTCGGCGATCATCCCCGCAGCTCGAGCAGCTCCAGCCGCCGCTCTCGGCGGTGCTGCGGGACACGACCTATTTCGAGATCGAGTCGGCGCTGGCCGGCGCGCGCTACGCGATCTGGGTGACCACGCCGGTCTCCTACGAACGCGAGGCCACCAGACGCTATCCCGCCATCTATCTGCCCGACGGCAACGGCGCTGCTCCGCAGACCGTCCCGGCCACTGAACTGCTGGTATACGATCCGATCAATCCGATCCGGCCATACATTCAGGTCTGCGTCGGCTATGCGGGTGAGGATGTCAGGCGCTGGCTCGCGGTGCGGGCGCGTGACTTGCTGCCGCCTGCCGAAGTTCTGCCCGACGGGCTCGAGGCCGGCATAGCCGAGACGGTGCGCGCGGGATTGCTCGATCAGGCGGCCGGCGACCTCTATCTGCACAATCTGCGCAATCCGGCCGCGGACAAGTTCCTCGCCTTCCTGACCGAGGAGCTGCACCCGCTGATCGCAAGCCGCTATCGCATCCAGAGGGAAGCGGCCGGACTGTTCGGCTTTTCCTATGGCGGCCTGTTCGCCACCTATGTCGCGCTGCGCCGCTCGCCTTTGTTCCGCCGCATCGGGGCGGGCAGCCCCGGCATATTGCCGCAACGGTCGAAGATCTTCGCAATGTATGCCAGCGAGCTCGCGGAGCGCGCCGACCATACCGGCCGCATGCTGCACATGACCGTCGCCGAGCGCGAAATCACCGCGCCGACTTATTATCAGTCGGGCGTCGGCGCTGGAACGACGGAGTTCGTCACCCTCGCCGGCCAAACGCCGCTTCCGGGGCTCGACTTCAGCAGCCGGATCATCGCCGAAGAATCTCACGCCACCGGCTTCGGGCCGTCCTGGTTCAGCTTCCTGCGCACCTGCTATTCCGCGCGACCATAGAGTGGTGGCTTTGGCGCAGATGCCGAAAACAGAATAAGCGTAGCCCAAAGTGGGTGGGGGTATCTAGGCGAGGGGTGCAGGCGGAGAGAATCCCGCTGGCGCGCGAACCGCGCTCGGGCCGGCGGGTTCGCGTGCGCCAGCATATTGGCCCGAGCGGGATTTCGCGATAGGTCGCATTGTAGCGACAACATTCGGTTATGTATTTAATAGCCGGCATCCGAATGATGAATCGCCGGCCGCCGGCATCTTTCCTTGTTGAGAAGCAAAAACGCTTCCGGCCAAGGGGAGAGAGACATGCGGGGATCGATGAAAAGCAGGCTGGTCGCAATCGCGCTGGCCGGTGTCGCGGCGAGCGGCCTGATCGCGCCGGTCACGGCGGAAGCTCAGGCTCGGCCGAGCAGTCGCCGCAACTTCAACATTCCCGCGCAGGATATGGCCGGGGCGCTCGAAGCGTTCGGGCGGCAAAGCGGCAAGGAAATATTGTTCGATCGGGCGCAGGTTTCCGGCAGGCGGTCCGGCGCGGTGCGGGGCAGCTACGAGCCTCGCGACGCCCTCAATCGGCTCCTGCGCGGCAGCGGCCTTTCCATGAGCATGGCGAATGACGACACGTTTCTGATCGGGTCGCCGACGCTGTCGGGGACGGGAGGCTCCGAGGTCTCCGGCGATCAAGCGGCGCTCGCTCCCAACGACACGCCCGTTTCCGAGCCTGACATCATTGTCACCGCCAACAAGCGCGAGGAACGGCTGCGCGACTTGCCCACCGCTGCGACGGTCATTTCGGGCGATATCATTACCGCCACGGGCATCGAGGATTTTCGCGATTATGCCAGCCTGGTGCCAGGCCTCAGCCAGCGCGACCTGGGCGTCCCGGGACAGGGCACGGTCATCCTGCGCGGCCTCAACACCGGCTCGGCGCAGGCCACGAACACCGCGGCCTTTTATCTCGACGACGCGCAATTCACGCCGAGCAGCTTCCTCTCCTTCGGCGCGTTCTTTATCCCGGAGCCGGATCTGGGCGACGTCGAGCGCATCGAGGTGCTGAAAGGACCCCAGGGCACGCTTTACGGCGCCAACACCCTGGGTGGCCTGATCCGCGTGCTTTCGCGCGCCCCCGACCCCCGGGAGTTTTCCGGTAGCCTCAGGGGAGAAATCAGCGACACCGACGGCGGCGACATGGGCTATAGCGGCCGCGCCGCCGTGAACATTCCGCTGATCGACGGGCGGCTCGCGGTTCGTGCCAGCGGCTCCTATCGCCGGATCGGCGGCTTCATCGAAAATATCGGAACCGGCCGCGAGAATGTGAACGATTCCGACCTCTATGGCGGACGGATCGCGCTGCGCTTTCAGCCCATCGACGCGCTGACGATCGATCTGGTGGCATTCCTGCAGAATATCGACTCAATCGGTCCGGCGCTCGTGGACCACCTGCCCGGAACGCTGATACCCCGCTACGGCCGATATACCCAGAGTCGGTTCGAGGATTTTCCCGCCGAGCTTCGCCTTCGCTTGTACAACGGATCCGTGAATTACGACTTCGGCCGGCTGTCGTGGGTCACCACAATTGCCTACAGCCAGTTCAGCAACAATAGCCGGATAGACTATACCGAGAATTATGTACCCCTGGTTGCGGCCCTGGTGCCTCCCGGCACCGCAGGGCGTGGCATTCTCGCCCCGAGCACGAACAAATGGACGGTGGAAAGCCGGCTGGTTTCCGAGCGGATCGGGCCTTTCGAATTCATCGTCGGAGGCTACTACACCAGCGAGGATACCTACTACGCCGCCAAGATCCTGCTCGTGAATCCGGCCACCGGCACGCTGCTGCCCGCGCCGTTCGATACTTTGCTCCGCACCGCCACAGTGGCGGACTATGCGGAGATCGCCGGTTTCGGCAATCTCACCTTCTACCTCTCGGACCGGATCGATCTCACCGGTGGCATCCGCTTTGCCCACAACCGGGACATTTCGACGGTCGGCGCGCTGGTCGACGGCCTCCCGCCTGTGATCTTCTTCGCGCCGGGGTCAACGCAGACTTTCCGTTTCTCGGAGAATCCTGTGACCTATCTCGCGACCCTGCGCTGGCGGCCGACCGATCAGATCAGCACCTATTTGCGCGCCGCGAGCGGCTACCGGCCGGGCGGCCCGCAGACCAATGCCAACCCGCCTCCCGGTGCTCAAACCGAAATCCTCTCGGACACAGTCTGGAACTACGAGGCGGGAATTAGGGCGAGCTTCTTGAGGAGCACGCTCGCCATGGAAGCCTCGATCTATCATATCGACTGGAGCGACATTCAGCTCAACACCCTTGCCGGAGGCACGCTTCTCCCCGGCAATGCCGGCGCGGCCGAGGTCGACGGATTCGAGCTGGCCCTGAGCGCACGGCCGACGCGCTTCCTGACGATCGCGGGCAGCCTCGGCTATACCAATGCGCGCATCACCGAAATCTCACCAGCTGCCACCGCCACGATCGGCGCGGTCGCCGGCGATAAGCTTCCCGGGACGCCGGACTGGAGCGGCTCGCTGCTGGTTGATCAGCGGATTCCGCTTTCCGAAAATGTTGAAGCGACGATCGGGGCCACATTGCGGTTCCAGTCGGATACCCCCAGCTCCTATCCGGGCAATCCGCTGGACACCGGCATCATCCTGCCGGGTTTCGAAACCCTTGATCTCCGTGGTGGCGTGAGCTTCGGAAATTATTCGGTGCAACTCCGGGCTGAAAACCTCTTCAACACGCTAGCCTTCCTTTCGGCGACCACCAACCGCGTGTTTCCGGGGCAGTTTGTCTCCACCCAGGCATCAGTGATTCGCCCCCGCAACATCACTTTGTCGGTCCGGGTGGAATTCTAGCCAACGCTGTCATGATTGCTAAGCCCGCCGAGGCCAGACGCCGGCAATCTCGGTCATGTTGAGATCGACGCGGGAAGGGCTTCTCAATGAAGCCAAGCGGTTGCTGGATGCGGGTCACCACTGCGGTTGAGGCCATGATCATGCCGTTGGGCCGATGGCGAGAGGAGAGACTGCGTGACGAGGGACCTGCACAGTTACGTTCGCGATCCGGGGCCGAAGGTGCCCGTCACCGGTCTCAAGGCGGCAGTGACGACCGACAGCGCGATCGTCACCGAGACGATGGTCAAGGTGCTC
>Ga0187894_10000433_pt1 | contig 56238 bp, 60 predicted proteins | sample GBC1701081metaG_FD_136650 | JGI IMG/M metagenome (GOLD analysis project Ga0187894, IMG submission 136650) | White microbial mat communities from a lava cave in the Kipuka Kanohina Cave System on the Island of Hawaii, USA - GBC170108-1 metaG ...
GTTGATGACGGGGATGAGGGTGAGGTCGTTTTCCATGGCCATGTAGGCATTGGCGACGGTCTGGGCCTCGACGCCCTGAGTCGCATCGACGACGAGGATGGCCCCCTCGCAGGCGGTGAGGGCACGCGAGACTTCGTAGGAGAAGTCGACGTGGCCGGGGGTATCGATGAAGTTGAGCATGTAGCGCTCCGCCCCCCCGGAACCCTCCGGGTTCCCCTGCGGGGTGTGCTCGTGAAAGACGGTGACGGCGGAGGCCTTGATGGTGATGCCGCGCTCGCGCTCGAGGTCCATCGAGTCGAGGATCTGCTCGCGGGCCTCGCGCTCGGAGACGGCGTGGGTGGACTGGAGCAGGCGGTCGGCGAGCGTGGACTTGCCGTGGTCGATGTGGGCGATAATGGAGAAGTTTCTAATGGGCATCAGGCACTAGGCACTGGGCAATAGGAGGGACCGGGGGGAAGGTGTCGAGGTGTCAAGGTGTCGAGGTGTCGAGGGGAAGGCACGGAGGAGAGCGACCCGCCGCGGCGGGTGAACTGTGTGACGGAGTGATGGAGAGAAGGGGGAAGGGACAAAGGGACAGAGGGACAAAGGGACAAAGGGGGGATCAGAAGAGGAAGGTGTCGAGGTGTCAAGGTGTCTGGGTGTCGAGGGGAAGGCACGGAGGGATGGGGAAGCGACGAAGTGACGAAGCGACGGAGCGACGAAGCGACGAAGGGGTCAGAGGGGAAGGTGTCGAGGTGTCGAGGGGATGCACAGAGGGGAAAGCGACGGGCAACCAGCAACTGGCAACAGGCAACAGGAAGACGGGGGAAGGAACCGCGGTGCGAATCTGCCTCAAGCCTCAAGCCCCCAAGCCTCAAGCACGTTGAGGGGGGCCGATGATAGGGGAACGAGGGGGTGACGAGCCCCGAGCGCGAGCAAGAGGGCGAGTGCAATGGCTTCGTCTGCCCCTCCAGGGCAGCAGAGTCTTGAAGTGGAATCGCACCAGACCCGCGCCGCGGACGGCGGGGTCTGGCAACAATCGCGGGCCGCTCCGCGGCGACAAAGTCCGGGGCGCGTTTGCGGTCCACGCTGGGTTCATTCCCTCACCCGGTTTTCTACGAGCGTTCCTCGGAGATTCCTGTGCGGGGGAGGCCTCCCCCGCTACCCCCTGGAAAAAGACGCCGCCCGCAAGACGCACAACTTGGTCCGGAATAACAGGGCAAATCGGAGGCGTGAGTAACGGCGGTGGCGGCGCGGCGTAGGAGAGGGTGAGCGGGCAGCGACGACGCGTCGCGGCCCATCGAACTTCAAGGGAGTCGAATCATGCGTAACGGATTGTTTGCCGCGGCGGCGTTGATGTGCGTGGGGGCGGCGACGAGTCTCGCGGGGCCGCTGCGCCCGGAGCATGTCGGGGCGCACGCGACGTGGGTCGTGCACTTTGACGTCGAGGGGCTGATGGCATCTTCGGTCGGGCCGTTCCTGACGAAGGAAGCGCCGTTCGAGGGGGACGACTTTGATGAGCTGCGGGCGCTGGGCATCGACCCGATCAAGGACATCAAGAGCCTGACGGCGTACGGCGCCGACGACAACGGCGAGGACGCGACAGGCATCCTCGAATCGACCGAGGCGATCGACGAGGCGCTCGCCAAGATCTCGGTCGAGGCGGACGACTACAAGAAGATCACCGAAGGCGACATGGTGATCCACTCGTGGACCGACGGCGACGAGTCCTGGTACGTGTACACGAAGCCGGGGCGCGAGCCGGGGCGGCGGATCGCGGTGCTGGCCGGGAGCCTCGAGCGGCTGCGCGCTGCGGCGCTCACGCTCGAGCGCGGCGGCGCGGCGCAGGCCAGGTGTCTGAAGGAGGCGCGCCCGCGGGCCGGTTCGATCTTCTTCGTGTCGGCGAGCCAGATTCCCGCGATCGCGAAGGAAGAAGAGGAAGTGTCGCGCGTGCTCAAGTTCGCGCGGGCCGTGGTGCTCGACGTCGGCGAGGAGGGGCAGAACCTCTACACCGACCTGGCGCTCGACACCGACGGGCAGGAGAGCGCGACGACACTCATGCAGATGGCCATCGGGCTCAAGGCATTCGCGCAGGTGGCCTGCGCCGGCGAGCCCGAGGCGGCGGGGCTGTGCAAGTTCATCGAGGCGATCAAGGTGGCGACGGAGGGCGTGCGCGTGCGCGTGTCGTTCTCGATCGATGTGAAAGCGCTGGCCGAGATCGCGGCGCAGATCGAAGCGATGGATGACGACGGCGGCGACGACGCCGACAAGGATGAAGACGAAAACGATGATGACGATGATGCCGTGATCATCGACGAGCAGAAGAAGGTCGAAGTGGCTCGGCATCAGCGGGTGGACTGAACGCACGTGACACTGGCCTTGGACAGTTCGGTTCTGGAGCGAGCAAGGGCTTCGATGCAGACGGCCGCCACGCATCCCGCAACGCTCGATGCGCACGCCCTCGCCGAGAGGGAACTGGCGCGGCGAGCGCGCCAGGGGTGCGTGGCGTCGTTCGGGGAGCTGGCGCAGCGCTTCGAGGGCCGGCTGGTGAGCTTCCTGCTCCGCCGCTGCCCCACTCGCACCGATGCCGAGGACGCGGCCCAGGAAGCGCTGCTGCGGGCCTGGCGGAGCATCGGGCGCTACGACGAGACGTGGCGGTTCTCGACGTGGCTCTTCACCATCGCATCGCGGATCGCCTCGGAGCAGCGGCGCTCGGCGGGGCGGGGCGCTGCCGCGCGGCAGCGTTTGGCCGCTGCCGGCACCGGAGTCGCGCGCCCGGCGATGCGGAGCGAGGCATCCGACCGGCCCGCCGCGAGCGAGGTCTGGCGGATGGCCGAAGAGATCCTGGCGCGCGATCAGGCCGAGGCGTTGTGGCTCCGGTACGCGATGGAGATGGGGATCGGGGAGATCGCGGAAGTGATGGGCAGGACGCGCGTGGGTGTGCGGGTCATGCTCTTTCGGGCGCGGGAGAAACTGGCCCGCGCGCTGGACGGGGCGCGCGGCAGCGCGAATGATGTGAAGCCGGGTGCGGTGGCGGCGGCCGCGGCGCCCATGGGAGTTACGCCGAGCGGCGGACGGGCCGCAGGAGGCGTGTCGTGAGCGGCATGTTCAAGCGATGGAACGCGTGGAAGAGGATTGATGGCGCCAACGGGGCACGCGGCGGACCGCGTACCCCGGCACCCAACACTGACCCGGCGGTGCGCCGGCTCGATGAAGCGCTGCGGCGCAGCGCGGCGGCGACGGTCGAAGCGCCTTCGGGGCGGGTGTCGCAGCGCGTCATGGCGAAGATCCAGGGCGAGAAGTGGGCGAGCGCGGCCGAGGCCGGCCCGATGCGCCTGTGGGGTTGGAGCGGGATCGCCGCGGCGGCGTGCCTGGCCGTGATTGTGTGGACGTTTGTGATGGTGGGCGCGCCGCAGTCGGGGCCGAGCTCGCCGCAGGGGGTTGCTCGGGGTCCGACAGGAGTGCCGGACTTTGACAAATGGCGCAAGCCGGCGGTGAACATGCTGGTATGGATCGATCAGCCGATGCTGCACGAAGCGAAGCTGCTGGAGCAAGATGCGCTGCGCGCGGCGGCGTTTGTGCGGGCGAAGTTCCCGGCTCTGGCGGCCAAATAAGCGCTTAGCGTCCTCGCCTTCGCTGCTCTGCTTTGGTCGCTCGCGATGAGACTCCCTCGTCCCGGCCTCCTGCCGGGTCTCGGCGATCGCTCTCTCACTCTTTGATCGCGATGATCTCGTACACGACGGGGAGTTCGATGAACGAGTGCGGGTCGGCGGCGGCGGCGCGCCAATCGCGGAAGAAGGCGTCGGCTTCGGCCTGAGTGATGAGGCCGCCCTCGGCGAGGCGCGGGACGAAGTTCGCCCAGAACGCGTCGGGCCAGGCCCACATGGTGTCCTGAGGGCGCGCGATGCGATGGTGGGCCCGGAGGACATCGACGTGGAGCCCGCACTCGGCGAGCATGCGCGGCAATCGGCCGGCGATGTCGGGGTCGCCGCCGCGGGCGCGCCAGGACTCCCCCACCGCCTTGATGACGCGTGAGAAAGCCGCGCTGCGCGGAGCGAGAGTCATGATTTCGTAGTTGAAATAGTCGTGGATCGCGAAGCGACCGCCGGGTTTCAGGAGTGCGGCCACACCGCGGACCACCGCAATCGGGTCCGGGACGAAACAGAGCACCCATCGCGCCCAGGCGAAGTCGAACGAACCGCGATCGAGCGGCAGGTCGGTGAGGCGCTGCACATCGCCGACGTGAGCCTCGATGTTGGTGAGGCCGCGGGGCTCGGTCTGTTCGCGCAGGCGCTCGATGAACGCGGCCGACTCATCCACGGCGCAGACAAGGCCGCGGGGCCCGACGATCTGCGCGAGATCAAAGGCCGCGAAGCCGGGGCCCGAGCCGACATCCAGCACCCGTTGGCGCGGGGCGATGCAGGCCCGACTCCAGGTCTGCTGCGCGAGGTCGGACCACAGTCGGTGCTGGAGGCCGAGACGTTGATACTCGGCATCGTCGGTGCCGAGGACGTATTCGCGCTGCGCGGTCATGCGAGGATTGTAGAGGGAGAGGGCGCCGGCGGCGCGTGATGTATCATGCGCCGGCGCGCCGGGAGTGGGCGCGAGCCGCGGAGCGGACAGGGTTGATCACGCCGACACTGGTCATCATCTTTCTGGGCGCGGTTGTCGTGTCGTTCGTGTGCTCGCTCACAGAGGCGGTGCTGCTTTCGACGCCGCACTCGTTCGTCGAGTCGCTGGCGAGCCACGGCCGGCGGTCGGGGCGGGCGCTGCAGGAACTCAAACGCCGCATCGACCGCCCCCTGATCGTCATTCTCACGCTGAACACGATCGCCAACATGTTCGGTTCGGCGGGCGTAGGCGCTGAGTCGGCCGCGATCGCCAAGCGCGCGGGGTTGGCGAGCGGGCCGTGGGTCGCGGCCAGCGCGGCGGCGCTGACGGTCGCGATCCTCGTGGGGTGCGAGATCATTCCCAAGACGCTGGGGGCGATTTACTGGAAGTCGCTCGCTCCGGCCATTGCGCCCGGGTTGCTTCTGCTGGTGCGGGCCCTCTCGCCGCTGGTGTGGGCGCTGGAGGTGTTCCCGCGTCTGCTGGCCCGGCGCGATGCGCCGATGGAGGTCTCGCGCGACGAGGTGATGGCCTTGACCGAGATGGGTCGAAAGACCGGGGCCATCCCGGACCGGGAATCGCAGACGATCGCCAACCTGCTCCGCCTGAACCTGATGCGAGTGCGTGATGCGATGACGCCGCGCGTGGACGTGTTCGCCCTGCCAAAGGAGCGCACCGCGGAGGATGTGGCGCGCTCGTTCAAGCCGATCCGCTATTCGCGGATTCCCGTGTACGACGGGAGCATCGACGAGATCGTCGGTGTCGTGCACAAGACGCGGATTCTCGAGGCGTGCATCAACGGCCAGGGCGCGATGCGGCTGGAAGAGATCGGGGAGCCGCTGCACGTCGTCCCCGAGACCAAGTCGATCGCGAGCCTGCTCGACGAGTTCACGCGCCGGCACGAGCACATGTTCATGGTGGTCAACGAGTACGGCGGCTTCGAGGGCGTGGTCACGCTCGAGGATGCGTTCGAGGCTCTGTTGGGCGTGGACATCGACGATGAGATGGACCGGATCGAGAAACTGCGCACGCTGGCCCTGGAGCGTCTGGCGCGGCAGAAACGCGAGCCGGGATCCGCGCCCGCCGCACCTTCGAGTTCTCAACACGAAGGGCACGGAGAACACGGAGTCCGCTGAAGGATCTGACTTGGATCGGTCAGGAACCGGCCGGCGCGGTCGGATCAATCCAATCGACAGCGGTGTCGGGGATCCATGATTCGCGGCCATCGGCGAGGCGGACGAGCAGCCAATTCCGCCGGCGCTCGACCAACCGGAACTCGACTCCCGCGCCGAGCGGCTCGGTGAACGACGGCTGATAGGCGGATTCATCCGGGCCCTTACGTCCGATGACTTCCGGCGCGGTGACCACCCCCTCGGGCCGATCGAGGCGCGACCGGTGCTCGAGGTACACGGAAGCGCCGAACGCGAGGGCGACGAGCGCGCACGCCCCGCAAGCGCCCCACCACCACCGCGCCCGCAAGACGCGCAGCAGCACAGCGCTGGCGCTGAGCCAGAACAGCGCGGCCGCGCCCGCCGCGATCCCGAATCGCGCGCGCTGACTCAGGTCGTAGTGCCAGAATAGGAACGTTCGAAGGGCCTGGGCCTCGGGGAGCGGGGCGACTCGGCTCGCCGTGCGCCGGCGGGCCTCGGCGAGGTTGACGGCGAGGTTTGCATCGCGCGGCATGAGCCGCTCCGCGCGCCGGTAATTCAGGATCGCGCGACCGGCGTCGCCGCGGAGCAAGTGTGCGTTGCCGAGGTTGTAGTAGAGGCCGCCGTTCCGGATCCCGCGCTCATCGACCAACCGTCGATAGAGGGCGATCGATTGATCGAGAGCAACTTCCGCGGCCGGGCGATCGGACGCGAGCGCGGCGACGCCCCGCGCGAACTGCTCGTCGGCCTGAGCGAGGATCTCGACAGGAGCAAAATCGGGGGCGGTGGCCGCGGCGAATCCTCCACCGGCCAGGACCGATGCGAAACCGACCACTGAGAAAACGCGCCGGCGCGAATTCATGCGCGCACCTCATGGCGCTGATCGAGTTCCATGAGCAGCTCGAGGGCTTCGTGTCGAAGGCGGCGTGCATCACCGAGCGCGATGCCCCCGTAACGGGCCGCGTCGCAGGATTCCAGCAAGGCTTTCACGCGATCGATGAGCGAAGAGCCGCATTGCGACAGAATCTCGGCGCACTCAACGGTCGTCATGGACTGAGTGGCACGCCCGGTGCGATCGGCGAAATAGCCACGGACCGCGTCGCTCACCCCCGCGGCGATCAAGACCGGATCCTCGCCGGCCACACCGCTGAGCGCACTCCGCGCGGCGCTGAGTGCGCGCCGGGCGCGAATACGGTTCCGTTCGGCGGGCGAGGCGCGGCGCCAGAGCAATCCGAAGGCGGTCAGCACGAACACGGCCGGCGGCCCGGCGAGGACGGCGATCACCACGGGGTTCCGCAGCATTCGAGCGAGATCGAACCGCTGATCGGCGAGCACCTGCGGCCCGGTGTAGTTGTGGCGCAGACCGCCGGCGCGATCTTCGATCGCCGCGCCCATGGGCGTCGCGAGCGCCGCGGGCGCTGATTCGCCCAGCGTCACGACGCGAGTCGAGCGAACCTTGATCGGCACGGGTTCGCTCCTCGCCACGTCGTAGGACCCGGAGGAAGCGTTGAAATAGCCGAGTTCGATGGGAGGGATCTCGGTGAGGTCCGCTCGTTCGGCGCGGAGGGTGTACTTGAAGGTCTTTCCCCGCGCATCCATCGCGGGCGGAGCGGAGTCCAGTGAGACGCGGAAGCCCGCGAAGTCCGGCTGCCTGTCGATCGGAGGGGCGGGAATGATCTCGGGCAGCGGCCCGGTGACTCGAGCAATGACGGTGATCGGATCACCCACGCTGACCTCGGTCGGCTCGGCGGCGGCGGAGAGCGAATATCGCCCGACCAGACCGTTGAACGCCGGCGGGCGGCCTTCGGTGGGGAGCGGCCGCACCTCGAGCGAGATCGTGTTGGACGGCGCGACGGCGCTCCGCGTCACTTCTTCCTCGAACGGCCAGCGGCCCTCTCGCACGATGATGCGCGTCTCGACTGTGGCCGGCCCGATGGTCTGTCGCCCCGCCTCGCGCGGCACGATGATGCGCTCGGCGGTCACGGTGTCGAACGTGCGCCCGCCGATCTCGCGCTGTGAGGCTCGCATCGGCACCGGCGCGCCGAGGATTTCGAGCGTGAGCTCGTCACGCCCGCGTCGGCCGGGATCCGTCGACGGCGGCGCGGTCACTTCGAACACGCCTTCGACACCGGGGATGTTGAACCGTGCACCCCGGGCGTTGCGCCCGAGTCCGAGGGTCACGGAAAGGCGCACGGGTTCGCCTACGAACGGGGCGGGATTGTCGACATCGAGGATCAGCCGGACGTCAGGGTCATCGGAGGGCGCCTGCGCGCGGATCGTGATTGGCTCCGTCTTGAACGCGCGCCCGCCGATCACCACATCGACCGCCGGGATCTGGTACTCGCCGGGCGTGGGGGGCACCCCTTCGTACTGAAAGATCGTGCGATCCCGGCCGGAATCCATCCGGCGGTTGTTGACGATCACCATCGGCGCGGCGATTTGTTGTTGACCGGTGAGCTTGAGCGCCAGGCCGCGCACGGCCGGGAACTCCGGCGGCGCATCGGGCTGCGCGCCTTCGATCTGGACCTGCACCGTGACAGTCTGGCCCGCGAAGACATTTCGGCTCGCGACGGCGACGGCGACAGTGGGATCGTCGGCGGCAAGCGCAGGGCGGGAAACGAACAGAAGTGGCGCAATTGCTGCGAGGATCATGAAATGAAGTGACGATGAGACGGCGAATCGGTGAAGGGACCTGGCAATCAGCCAGATGGGGACGAACAGGTGAAAGCACTGACCCGAAGGCAGGTCAGTCGCACGCGCGGCGCTACGCCCGTGAATCCACGTGATCACCAGTCCTTCTCCACGGGTCGGTTTCGCCCCATCATCGCGGCGCGTTGAAGCGCGGCGCGGCGTTCGCGGTCTCGCTTCTCCTTATCGAGGATGCGCTGGAGAGCCTGATCCGTCGGCTGATCGGCCCCGCTCTGGTCGTCCGATGCCTGCGCCTGCTCCGTCTGCTGCGATTGGGCTTCCTGCTCCTGACTGGGCTGCTCGGCCTGGGATTGCTCGCGGTCGTCGGCTTCCTGGCCCTGCTCGTCTTTCCGCTGTTCGTTGCCCTGCTGGTCCTGGCCCTTGTCCTGACTCTGCCGGGCGAGCGATTCTGCGGCTTGTCGTATCTGATCGGCCGCGGCCTGCTGATGGGCCTGGGCTTCTTCGGGCTTGTCGTTCTTCAGAGCCTCCTGCGCCTTCTGTTGTTCGGCGCGGGCCTGCTTGAGCGACTCCTGAGCCTGGTTGATCGCATCGCTCTGGAGGTTCTGCTCTTCGGCATCGGCCGCGGTCTTCTCTAACTGGTCCTGGAGCGCTTGAGTGTTCCGGCTGGTCTGCTGCTGCTGTTGCTCCGCCTGTTGCTGCGCTTCGGTTCTTTCCGGGCTGTTCGGATGTTGCTCCGCCATCGACTGGCTCTTATCGGCGGAGGAACGCTGCTGCTTCTCGTTGGCCTCGAGCTGTTCGGCGAGGTCCTGCATCTGCTCTTGCAGTTGCTGTTGAGCCTGCTGCTGTCTTTGGAATCGGTCGATCATGCGCCGAGTCAGCTCAAGATTCCGCGCCGCATCGGTGTCCGCCGGATCGAGGTCGAGCGCGCCGCGGAACCAGTCGGCGGCGCTGCGAAGGCCTTCTGCCGCGGCGCCCGGGCTCTGCGGGGGCTGACGCAGGACCCGGTCCGCTGCAAGTCGGCCGAGGTTGTGGCGGGCCTTGGCGGCGAGGTCGCCCGCGCCCGGCGCGGCATCGACCTGGCGGAAGAGGCGCTCGGCATCGTCCAGATTCCCCCGTTGATATTCGGCCGCGGCGCGGTTGTAGATCGCTTCGATCATCGACGGATTGAGTTCCTGTGCCTGTGAGTAGTCGCGCGCGGCATCCTCAAACTTCTGGGCTCGGTATGCCTCGTTTCCCTCGCGAATGAGGGAGCGGGGAGAGGCGGCGGCAATCGCGGGATTGGTGATGACAATCGCGAGGCAGGCCATGAGACAGCGAGCCGGATGTCGGACGTCGGATGTCGGATGTCCGATTTCCAGCATCGGGTGATCAGTCATTCGCACGGCGTTCATTGATGAGTCCTTCGAGGAAGAGAAGCACGAGGGCGGCGGCGAGGAAGATCTGGAATCGCTCGTCGTAGCGGATCTGCTCCAGCCCGGCCATCTCCTTCTGTTCGGCCTGCTGGATCAGTCTCTTGTAGACCTTATCGAGCTCGATCGTTCCGGTTGCGACATTGAAATAGACCCCTCCCGGGGTGGCGCCGACCATCTCTCGAAGGGTCGGACCATCGAGCTTCGAGTAGACGGTCTGGCCCTGGTAAGTCAGCAGGCGTTGTCGCCCCTGCTCATCGGTGATGGGAATCGGGCGGCCCTGGGTCTCATCGCCCACGCCGATCGCGATCAGCCGGACGCCGGCCTGCGCCAGCCCCTTGGCCGCTTCGACCGGGAAGCTCTCGTGATCTTCGCCGTCGGTGATGAGGATCACGTCCTTGAATGAAGGCTCCTCGGATTCGAAGACCTCGGCGAGCACGGTCCGCAGCGCATCGCCCATGAGCGTGCCGCCCCGGGCGACGCTGGAGGGAGACACGTCCGCCAGGGACATGCGGGCGAAGCCGTAGTCATGCGTGAGCGGGCACTTGACCACGGCGGTGCCGGCGAAGGGAACGATGGCGACCCGGTCGCCGCGGAGGATGCTCATCGCGTCGAGGACCCAGAGCTTGGATCGTTCGAGGCGGTTAGGGGCAAGATCTTCGGCGAGCATCGAACGGGATACGTCGATGAGGAAGCAAACGTCTCGCCCCTTGCGCACGACTTCCTGCGGGCGCGGGTTCCACTGGGGTCGGGAGAGCGCAACGCCGACCAGCGCGAGCGATGTCACCAGCAGCAAGGCCCGGATCATCGGGCGCGTGGCGCTCATGCCCGGCGCGATGCGCAGCCGCAGAGACTCTTCCACGAACCGCCTGACCTGCGCCGTGCGGCGCGAGACTGCCCAGAGCGCGATGATCACGAGCACCGGCGCGGCCCAGAGCGAGAGAAGCCATTCTGGAGTTTCAAATCTCACGGAATCCGCTGCCTGGAGCTGAAGAAAACCGGTGCGAGTGGAAACGGAGTCACGGAGCGCGGCGAAGAACCGTCGCGGAAAGGAGCATCTGAAGGGCAAGGGCGACCGCGCCGGCGATCGCCCATGGAACAAACTCTTCGCGGTAGGTCGTGAACTCGGTGGAGATGATCTCGGTCTTTTCGAGTTCGTCGATGGATGCGTAGACGCGGCGCAGGGCCTCGCCATCGGCGGCCCGCCAGTATCGCCCGCCCGTCTTCTGGGCGATGCTCTTCATGAGCCGCTCGTTGAAGCCGCCGCCGCGAGGGATTCGGATGTTCCCGGTGGGCGTGCGCAGGAGCCCGCCCTCTTCATCGCCGATGCCGATCGCGTACACCTTGATGCCCCATTGGGCGCACAGGTCCGCGGCCTGTGACGCGTTCATCTGATCGGCCACGTTCTCATCGCCGTCGGTGAGAAGGATCAGCGCCTTGCTCTTGATCGTGAAGGCGGGCTGAGCCTCGCCGCGGTTGCGCTCGCCGAGTTCTTTCTCGGCGTTCTGAAGTCGCGCCGCGGCCAAGGCCATGCCGTCCCCGATCGCTGTTCCGTCTTCGCCGCGCGTCGTGGCCAGTTGCACGGCATCCATCAGCGAAAGCAGCGTGTCGTGCACGCTCACGAGCGGGCACACGGTTTCCGGGAAACGCGAGAACGTGACCAGACCGATGAGATCCTCCGGGCGGCCCTTGAGATCGCGCGCGTTGCCGGCGACGAACTCCCTGAAGACACGCTTGACGACTTCCAGCCGCGTCAACGGCGCGCCGCCGTAGTCGAGCGGCAGACCCATGCTGCCCGACCGGTCAACGACCATCATGATGGCCACGCCGCGAGCCGTCGTTCTGACCTCGCCCAGGCCGGTCTGGGGGCGGGCGAGCGCGATGACGAGCGCTGCGAGCCCGAAGAATCGAAGGAACGCAACGAGAACGCCGGCGCGCTGTCGGAATGTGACCGGCACGGGTTCAAGGAGCGCGGAGGATGAGAATCGAATGGAGGGCCGAGCACGCGATCGCATCGACCACCACACCACAACGGGCACGAGCAGAATCAGCAGCAAAGCGTATGGGGATTCGAGGCGGATCATGGTTCGCTTCCCCCGGTTTGTGATCCCGACGATGATGACTGCGCCGCGCCGTTCTCGCTGAGCACGAGCCTGTCCGCGGATCGCGTGCGTTCGATGAAATCACGCACCGTATCGACCGCGCCGGAGGCCTGTTCGGGCGTGGCGGGCAGTTTCGCAAACTTCACGAGGTCGCAGTGCTCCAGGAATCGCTCGAGCGCGGCGACATCGCCCTCGGACAGGAGTGCCGAAGCGCGGCTCTCGAGCAGGAATTCTTCCGTGGTGCGCTCGGGTGCGTGCAGGCCGAAGCGATCCTCGATGTATCGGCGCAGGATGAGCGAAGCGCTCTCATAGAACGGCTTGATGAGGCCGCGCTCGATGAGCCGTTGCGCCATGAGTTCGTTCAGCCGGCGCAGGGCCAATTCGTGGGCCGTGATGAGTGGCGGCGGACGATCGGCCGGTGCGAAGCGCCGGCGTCGGATGAGCCACGTCACCAGAGCAATCGCCGCGACGATCGCTGCCGCGCCGCCGGCGATCCACCACAATCTCGCGGGCGAGGGCGGGGGCTCGGCGACATCCTTGATCGGCGCGAGGCCCTCGGCTTCCCGGCCCGGAGTCAGGACGCTCGTGATCGTGATCGCGACGGGATCGGTCGCGAGGCTCGCCGTCCCGGCGTTGAGCCCATCGGGCTTCGACGCCGGCTCGACCTCGAACACGAGCGCCGGGAACTCGGCCTCGCCCGGCAGGAAAGGTTCGATGGCCAGTCGACGCTGCGTGACCGACCAGCCGTCGGCCCCGATGCTCGGGCCCTCTACTCGTTCCTCGCGGATCGTGAGCCCGCCCGGGAGCGTGCGCGGGATCTCCGGTTCGCGGATTCGAAAGCCCGGCGCCGCCGAAACTCGGAGCGTTAAGCGGGCGATCTGGGCGGTGTTGATCGAAGCCTGATCGAGGGACAGCACCACACGAATCGAGCTGGCGGACTTCTCTTGCACCACCGGAGAAGGCGGCGCAGGAGCGGCCTCCGGCGCGCGATCGCACCCAACCAGCGCGATCATGATCAGCCACGCGATGCGTGCAGACGCAACCGACCGGGCGGTTGGCGCATGAGCAGCGGCGCTCATCGGCGTCTCTCCCGGCGACGGAAGAGCACCATGAGGGCATGAACGCAGTCGTCGGTCGGCGTGAGCACGATGTGATCCGCCCCCGCCCGGCGCAGCGCCTCGCGGAGCGCCCGATCGTGGGCCGCGGCGACGGATTCGAAGCGCCGGCGAACCGTCGCGCTCGACGAATCGATGAGCACGCCCCGGCCGCGCTCCACGTCCTCGAGCTCCAGAAGGCCCGCTCGGGGCAACGAACGCTCGCGCGGATCGACGATCTGCACAGCGATGACATCGTGACGCCGTGAAGCGAGCCGAAGGGCGGTTTCGTAGCCCGCCGGCCATTGCCACGAGCCATCGACGAAACGGCCCTCGAGAAAATCGGATACGAGGACGACAACCGCGCGCCGGCGCATGACCTGATTCAGGTACCGCAGAGCGCCGGCGGTGTCTGTGCCGCGAGGGTCCAGAGCCCGGGCCGGCGCATCCTCGAGCAGTTCGCGGATGATCCGCAGAACGTGTCGCAGGCCCTTCTTCGGGACGATCGAATGCTCGATGGAGTCCGAATACGCGAGCAGCCCAACCTTGTCGTTCTTCTTGGTCGCCGCAAAGGCAACGATCGCGCAGAGTTCGACCGCGGCCTCCTGCTTCAGACGGCGCCGACTGCCGAAGCAGCCCGATGCGCTGCGGTCCACGCACAGCACAACCGTGAGTTCGCGCTCCTCGACGTATCGCTTGACGAAGGCGCCGCCCATTCGGGCGGTCACGTTCCAGTCGATCGTGCGAATATCGTCGCCGGGCTGGTATTCCCGCACCTCGGAGAATTCCATGCCGCGACCACGGAACGCGCTGGAGTACTCGCCGGCGAAGACTTCGCTCACGGACCGCCGCGAGCGGATCTCCAGTTCCCGCACCTTGGACATCAGTTCTTCGGGGAGCATTCGTGGCGAAGGGACCGGGGATCGGGGACCGGGCATCAGTCGGAACGGTTCGTTCGCGAGACCTACGGAACAGGCACCGTGTCGAATACGCGCTTCACGAGGTCGTCGGTGGTCAGACCCTCGGCCTCCGCCTCGTAGGTCGGGATGATGCGGTGGCGCAGCACGTCGAAGCCGATGGACTTGACATCCTGAGGTGTGACGTAGCCGCGTCCTTCGAGGAACGCCTGCGCGCGGGAGGCGAGCGTCAACGCGATGGTCGCGCGGGGAGAGGCGCCGTACTCGATCAGGCGCTTGATGTCGAGGTTGTAATCCCCCGGGCTGCGCGTCGCATGGACAACGCTCACGATGTAATCACGCACTTTCTCGTCTACATAGATCTGATCGACGACGCGGCGTGCGCGCAGAACGTCGTCGAGCTCGACCACTGGTCGGACATCGGGCAGGCCGTGCGTGCCCGCGGAGATGGCGATGCGGTCGAGCACGCGCCGCTCCTCGCCCTTGTCGGGGTAGGACACGCGCAGCTTGAGCATGAACCGGTCCACCTGCGCTTCCGGGAGCGGATACGTGCCCTCCTGCTCGATCGGGTTCTGTGTCGCGAGCACCAGGAACGGGGAAGGCAGCGAGTACGTCTCGTCGCCGATGGTCACCTGGCGCTCCTGCATCGCTTCGAGCAGCGCGCTCTGGACCTTCGCCGGTGCGCGGTTGATCTCATCCGCGAGAACGATGTTCGCGAACACCGGTCCCTTTCGCGGCGTGAAGACGCCGTCCCGCGGGTTGTAGATCAAGGTTCCGATGACGTCCGCCGGCAAGAGGTCGGGCGTGAATTGGATGCGCGAGAACTTGGCGTTGATCGCTCGGGCCAGGGTGCTCACGGTCAGGGTCTTGGCCAGGCCGGGAACTCCTTCGAGAAGGACGTGGCCGTTGCAGAGCAGGCCGATGAGCAGGCGCTCAATCATGGCCTTCTGCCCTACCACGACTTCCCCCACGGCGGCGACCAGCGTGCGGATGGTCCGAGCCTGTTCCGCCGCGGCTCTCCCGATCGATGCGACATCAGTTTCCATGCAGCGACGCTCCTCGGCCGCGACCGCCGATTCAATTCGGCTGCCGCGGTGCAAACTGGACAACGTTTTACCAGTGCGAACTCGGCCAGTTCAGTGCGGCGACCCGCCGTTCCTGCGACGGACGGGCGGTCCCGCTCGTTCGATTACCGCACAAGACGCCCAGGCACAAGCGAACCGTCGGAAAACCGGGATTCCGCGCCCGGCCAGACGGCGCTCACGGCTTGGCGTCCGGACGAAGCGATTCATTGAGGAGCCGCATCGCCACGAGCACGCGCTCCCGCTCGGGCTTCGACACCCCGCAGACCTGAAGGCAGGCCTCGGTGTCGCCGAGCAAGGCGTCGAAGTCGCTCCTTTGAAGGTCGCCGGCGCTCAGAAGACGCTCGCAATTCCGCGAGATCTGTGCTGCCTCGAAGGGCAGTACCTCGGCGGGCTCGAGAACGCGCACGAGTGCCGCCGCCAGTTCGGTAAGCCGCTCCGCGGGCGGCTTGTTGGTCCCCTTGGAAAGGGCGCTCAGCGCACCTGCCAGCGGCGAGACCTGCTCAGCCGCCGGCCCCGCCGCCGACTTCAGACCCTTCAAGATCCCCGCGGCCGCCTGCAGATCCGCACGGTTTTGTTCCGCCACCGCGCGTTCGAACAGGTCACGCATGCGCGTGAACGTGTCGCGCCCGATGTTGAGCGAAGAGAGCGTGAGCCCCAGTTCGGCGAGCCGCGCATCCAGCTCGCGGCGCGAAAGCTGGTCGGAGACGATGGCCGCCGAAAGCGTGGCCGCCAGACTCGAGGCCTGCGCCTGGTTCAGCTCCGTCTTCTGGACTGACTCACCGAACAAGCGCGAGAGTTCCTGGAGCGTGGCGCGCGCGGGCGGCAATCTCCCAAGGCAGGTCTCGCGGAATACTCGGTAGAGTTCCGACGGGTTCCATTTATTCGTGGAGAGCAGGCCGGCGATGCGCACCCGCGCCTGCTCGCGGATGTCGTCGGCGACCTGGCGTGCGGTGCGAGACGTGGCCCCGGCGGGGCGGGCCGAGTCTGGCCGCGCCCAGGAGTTCGATGCGCCGCCGAGCGAAAGCGCACCGGCCGCGAGCACGAATAAGAACGATGCGGAGATTCTCATGACGATGATCGAGACCCCCATCGAGCGCACGCGCCTTCAACTCCGAACGAAGGGCGCCGTGCCTCGGATCTTACATCGCGGTCCTCCGGGCGCGCGCCCGTCGCCAATCACCGCAAACGAATCACGGGGAAGCCCCGGGCGTCGCCGCTCAGGGGCGCGGCTTGCGTGGCGGGTCGTCTCCTCGCCTGGGGGTCTCAAAGACCTGGACTCGCATCTCGGCATCCGCCACGGGATTAGCGGGCACCGGCATCCAGCCCCACAGCCCGGGCGGTCCCAGGTTCACGCAGTCCTTCGGCGGGATGAAATGGAATGCCACCGGCGCGACGAAATCGAACTCTTCGTTGTGCCCGAAGAACTGCCACCGCTGATTCTGCGGCGGGGCGCGGGATGAGAACTGCTTCTGACGCGTGATGTCCACGGGGATCCATTCGCCGTCGGTCGGCTTGATCACCGGAAATGAATCGGGGGGCGCATTGGGCTCTCGCGCGGGCTGTCGCGGCAGGAAGAATTCGCACCAGATGCGCATCGCGGGGAAGCGCTCTTCAAGGGCGCGCCGCACATCCACGCCGACAACCAGGCGCGCGGGAATGCCCGCGGCGCGCCAGACAGCGGTCAGCAGGCACGCGAGATCGGCGGGCGGTCCGCGCCCGGCGCGCGCCGCCACCGCGGCCCCGTTGACATAGAGCCCCGGGAAGATCACCGCGCTCGTCTGGCCGAGAAAGGGACCGCGCGCCTGGCTCGACGCGTCCGATTCGGTGACGTTGTAGAAATTGATGACCTCCGCCGCGAGCCGCTTCGCCAGGTCGTACGGCGGTCGCGCCAGCGGCTCCGGGCCCGCCCAGCGGCCCGTGAGTTCCCGCACGACCGGGTCGGCCGCCTCGATGTACGCCTGCGGCTGAAGGCACAACGCCATCTCCGGCGACCACTCGGCGCGGGGCCAGTCGAGCGCGCGTGCGCGCCGTTCATCGATCCGAGTCTCCCAGCACGTGGTCGGAATGTCCGCGAGGAACCAGACGTCGGACGTTTCCACCGCGCCCACGGACCAGACCAAAACGTGCGACAGGCCCTGATACCCGCTCTCCACACGCATCGGGGCCGCGAGCAGAGGCGGCTGAACCACGGGCCGGGTGTCGATCCGCAATTCCGATTTCACTCGGTCGCGGTACGCGTCGTGCATCGCCGAGCTGTCGAGCAGTGGGAAGTAAAACTCGAACGAATCAAGGAATATGCGCAGTTCCGGGGGAAGCGTCGTGGTCCGGGCCACGCGCAGCTGCGCGGGCCGGATCCGGATCTCCATGCGCACGGTCCAGTCGCGTTGATTGGCGTGATCGCGCGTGAGCACCGGCTCTTCCGGTGCGGCGGAGGCGATCACGCACAGTGCGAGAGCGGCCAACGCCGATCCCGCGGTCACAGAAGGGCGCGGGAGAACGGTCGAGGTATCGGACATGCTGCACTCGGCGACGTCTTGACTCGGCGACGCCCAATGGTATGGTGGGTTCGTCGAAGGTGACGCTCCAATGTGTTCGTCGCGAAAGCGGCGGGTGTTGCGGGGCGTCTGAAAAGGGAAGTGTGGTGAAAAACCACCGCGGACGCGCCGCCGTGACGGGCGCTGATGCGGGCCGATGAGTTGAGCCACTGTCCTCGCGCGATTCCGACGGGCCCGATGGCCCGGGACTCGCGAGGATGGGAAGGCAAGGCCCGCGGATGCCCGGAGCCGGAAGACCTGCCCTCGACAGATGACCGAGGCGCCCTCGCGCACGGGGCCGCCGCTCGCTGTTCCGCGCACTCCCGGCGGATCATCGCAACGGCAGCCAGGGCCCGGCGAGGGAACGAAGTGTCCGGGAGTCGCCCTGCGCGAATCGGGGCGGTCGAGGGAAGGACCGGTATCCAATGAGGGTGAATCGTTTGCCCGGCGGGTGTTCGATCGCGCGCGCTGCCATGTTGGTGAGTGCGACAGTGATGGCGCTCTGCGCACAAACCGTGGCGGCGGTCCCGCCGTACACGCTCGTCGGGACGTTCTCGCTGCCGGCGGGGACTCAGGTGTTTGACGTGCTGGCCGACGGAAGGGTGATCGCGATTCGAGGCGGAGACATTTTCGAGCAGGGCGTCGTGCACATGTCGGTGTTCACGCGCGCGGGCGGCGTGAGCCCGAACATCTTCGACGGGCCGTTCGGAAACTTCGGCGCTGGGTTCCTGCGCCGAAGCCCGGACGGCTCGACGCTCGCGATCGGGGACAACGGCGCGCAGGGGTTGATCCACTTCGTGTCTCGGGCCGCCCTCGACCCCGCGCCGGGCTCGCAGACGCCGACGCAGAGCCTCAGCGTGCCCAACTACGAAGCGCACTGGGCCGCCGACGGCCGGCTGTTCGTGACCGGTGCAACCGCGGAGAGCATCCTCAGCGAGGTCGACCATGCTGCGATGACGAGCCGAGTGATCGTCACCAATATCGGCGGCGCTTCCGCCGGCGTCGTGACCGACGGAACTCACCTCTACGCCGGCAACGGCTTCGATTTCGTTTCGGGCGGGTCGCAAACCGGAGACATCCGGGCCTTTGCGCTCTCAGCGCTGGGCTCGCGTGCCGTTCCGGCGGACTTCGAGAGCGAGGGTGTGCTCGTCGCGCGGTCGCTGTCCGCAAACTCGCTCGGCTTCGATGCGGGCGGGAATCTGCTCGTGGGAGGCGGCGACTTCACCAGCGGAGACCAGGGATACGCGGCGGTGATCGACGGTGCGAGGATCGCGGCCGCGCTCGGCCTGGGGCCCGCGGCCATCGGCGCCGATTTAGAGCTCGCTCCCGCGGGCGAACAGTTCTATGCGACGCGATGGAACGGCGCGACCGGTGAGCTGCTTGTGTCGTACTTCGGCAGCGACAGCGTTTTCCGCTACGCCATTCCGGCCCCGCCGGCCGGGTTGGCCATCGCCGCGATGCTCGGGATTGTGGGAATCAGGAGACGGAGGTGAGAGCTGGAAGGGAGAGGGGCCGGTCGGCGTGGGCGCGCGCGCGGAGGGGCGTCGCGCGCTCGCGCCAGACCGGCCGGAGCGCCGCACAGGTTGTCGGGCGCTTGCTCCTGGCCGCGTTAGGCACGCCCTTGGTTGCCGAGCGATGCCCCGGGCAGGATTTCGCGGACCGCTTGCTCGCATTCGTGCCGGCGCCCGGTCAGTTCGTCAATCAGGCCGTCTACAGCGACCCAGTGCGGGCGCTCGGGGCGCCGATCGGCGGCGGCGTGCTTGCGCCAGACAACACAAAGCTGGTCTCGCTTGGCGGCTTTGGCGGTTCCATCACGCTCGGGTTCAGCAAGCGCGTGCTTGACGACCCGTGCAATCCCATGGGCATGGACGCGATTGCCTTTGGAAACGCGCTGTGGGCCGCCGGGGACCCCAACCGTCGCTCTTGCGAGCCCGCAGTCATCGAGATCAGCCTCGACTCCAATGGCAACGGGCTGGCGGACGACGCGTGGTTTCTAATCCCGGGCTCCCTCCTTTCGCCTCCGGTGACCCTTCGCTGCCAGGCATGGGATAGCAATTCGGGCACGCCCACGCCGCCCACCAATCCGAACTGGTATCCCCCGGGCGCCCCGCCTGCGTTCAGCACCTGTGCCTACGAACTGCCGCCGGAACTCGCGGCGGTGGTCGTCGAGAACCCCTTGGGGCTGGAATCCGAATGCGAGGTCTATTCGGGCTACGCGGACTTCACACCGACGTTGTTGCTCGGCGACACCGATGCGGACGGCGAGGTCGACGACGAAGACCTCGGTCCCGATGTGTTCTACACGACGCCCGACAGCCCGTACCTCGTTGGAATCACCCCGGGGAGCGGCGGCGGCGATGCGTTTGATGTCGGCTGGGCCATTGACCCCACGACCTGGCTTCCCGCCGGTCTGCCGGGCTTCGACTTCATCAGGATCAGCACGGGGCTGGACGCCATTCGGGGGCCCTTGGGCGAGATCTCCGCGGAGATCGGGGCTGTGGCGCGCGTGAGAGCCCGGCCAGCGTGCTTCGACCTCAACGGTGATGCGAGCGTCGACGTCGAAGATCTGTACAAGTGGGAGATCCTGCGGGCCGAAGGCGGAGAGACGGCAGACCTCAATCAGGACGGCAGTGTTTCGAGTGAAGACCGTCGCTTGCAGGTCCGGTGCGTTCGCCGGATCGAAGTAAGCGACATGCGAGAATGAGGGCACGCCCTTCGGCTGAGGACCAACGCATCCATGCGGCGCGCGCAGTGCCAGTCCGACACCAGCAGCAATGACGCGCGTTGCATTCCGCGTTTTGAGCGCCGTGCGTTCACGCTCCTGGAGCTCTTGATCGTGGTGGCAGTGGTCGGCGTCCTGCTGGGCTTGCTGCTCCCCAGCCTGGCGAGGGCTCGCGAGTCCTCACGTGCGACGCAGTGCGCTTCGCAGATCCGTCAATTGCTCTTCGGCAACGACGCGTACGCCGCGGACAACGCGGGCCTCTATGCCCCGGCCGCGCCCGGTATTCACACCCGAAACCTCCTCCGATGGCACGGCGGGCGCAAGAGCGTGAGCGCCGCATTTAACACCGATGGAGGCCCGCTGCCGAGGTATATCTCGGAAGAAGGCGCGCGGTATTCGATCCGGGCGTGCCCATCGTTTCAGCCAACGCTGGTCACGTTGGCCCAACGGGGCAGGGCGTTTGAGCGGGGGTGCGGCGGATACGGATACAACCAGGCGTTTGTCGGCTCGCAGCGACGGTTGGCTGCGGGCGGCGCCTGGATCGTCGAGACGGACCTGCTCGGATCCGCTCAAACGAGGTTCGCGGGGCCTTCGCGCACCGCGGCCTTCGGAGACGCCGCTCTCGCCGCGGATGAATTGATCGAGTACTCCTTCCTGGAGCCGCCGAAGTGGCCGGACTCGCCTCAGTGGCGACCGGACCCATCCGTGCACTTCAGGCATTCGGGCGCCGGCGCGGGAATCGGCTGGCTCGACGGTCACGTCTCGACAGAGAGGATGAGCCACAGCGAGCGCAGCGGTGTGTACCGGGCAGATCCGAAGGCCCTCGGAATCGGCTGGTTCGGCCCGGTCGATCGCAATGAACTCTTCGATTACGAGTGAGCGCCGCTGGCGCGCCTCGGCCCGCCGCTCGCCGATCGGCCCGGAGCTGAACGCCGGATGATCAGCTCATGCGTGTATCCTCGGATCGTGAGCGCGAGCGGGCCCCTGACATTCCGCGAGTTTCAGGCTCTGATCCGGCGGAGGTTCTTCGCGACGGACAGTGCGCGCGGGATCCCCGGGACGTTCATGTGGCTGATCGAGGAAGTCGGCGAACTGGCGACGTCGCTTCATGAGAATGCGCCCGGCGCCGCTCCGACACCCGCCAAGCGCGCCAATCTCGAAGAGGAATTCGCCGATGTCATTGCCTGGCTCACGACCCTGGCCAACGTAAGCGGAGTGGACCTTGAGCAGGCGCTCTCGAAGTACACGGACACGGAGCGGGTCAAGGGTGTCAAGCCCTGAATCGCGAGCCCGAAACGTCAGCACCGGCCCGCGATCGGACGGGCGGACCGCCGAGCAATCGCCGCCACGCACAAACGAACCGTGAACCGCATCGAATCCATCTTCGCGCAGCGGAAAACCGCGGGCCGGCCGTTCCTGATGCCGTTCATCTGCGGCGGATACCCCACCGTGGACGCGACCGCGGACGTGCTGTTGGCGCTCGAACGCGCCGGCGCGAGCATCGCTGAAATCGGAATCCCATTCAGCGATCCGATCGCCGATGGCCCTGTGATCGCGGAGGCGATGCACGAGGCCCTGAAGCGCGGCGTGACGCCCGCTCGAGTGTTCGGTGCGGTGGAGCGCGTCCGCGCGAAAACGAATCTCGGTTTGGTGGCAATGGTGAGCGTCTCGATCGTGCAGCGTGTCGGCGCTGCGCAGTTCGTCGCCGCGTCGCGACTCGCGGGATTCGACGGACTCATCGTGCCGGATGTGCCGGTTGAAGAGTCGGAAGAGCTCCGCGTCCAGGCCCGCGGCCACGGATTGACTCTCTCTCTGCTCGTGGCGCCGACGACCCCGCCGGACCGAGCCCGACGGATCGTCGCGGCGTGCACGGGCTTCGTCTATGTGCTGGCGCGTGTGGGTATCACGGGTGAGGCGCCGAATTCACGCTCCGCGCCCGGATCCGAACGAGACGGGCGCCTCGCCTCCACGCCGCCGTCCGCGAGCGCGATCCAGCCGCCTGCCGTGGATGCCGGGGCCCTCGCGGAGCGCATCGCGTTGCTCCGTTCGATGACGGATTTGCCCATCGCGTGCGGCTTCGGCATCTCCACGCCGGAGCACGTCGCGCTCGTGGTTGGCAAGCCTCCATTGGGCGCGGGTGCGGATGCCGCGATCGTCGGATCGGCGCTTGTCAAGAAGATGGGGCGTGCCGGACCTCAGGCCGTGGATGAAGCGGAAGGGTTCGTCCGATCGCTGGTTCACGGGCTTGCGCGCTGAGCGATCCTCTCGCGCATCGCCTCGAGGCGCTTGCTGGGACGCGCCGAGAGATCCCGGGCGCGAACGAGCGGGCTCAGGACGGTGGTCATGAAATGCAGCACCCCGCGATTGCTCCCGCGCGCAGCCGCGAAAACCTGAGCGATCGCCGCGAGATGTCGCTGGATTCTGGCGAGGTCCTCTTCATCGAGGCACGCGCTGTCCGATCGGATGGTGGTGTTGGCGATCGGTTCATCCAGCCTGATGGCTCCCGCCGAAACGGCGTCGCTGACGATCGATTCCGCGCGCCGCATCGTCGCACGCAGCAGGCGGAGCAACCGCTGGGTGTTGCGTCCGGAGGCGACCTCGACGTCCAGCCGAATACGGTCCGCGCTCGCATCGTAGAGCCGTTCCGGGCGCCGTCCGGTCGGGCGGATCGACAGGGCTCGGACGAGCCCGGCCGACACGAGAAGCCGGATGTGATGGTAGAGGCCGTCCGCGGCGGTCCCCATGGCCACGGCGAGTTCGGTGATCGAGCACGGACCGCATGAGGTGAGGTATCTGAGGATCTCAGCCCGAACATCGGAGCAGACCGCGTCCCACTGCTCGTCGGAGTGGATATAGAACACCGGCAGGCGGGGCGGAACGGCGATCGTCCTGGGTGATGAAGCTCGCATGAAGCGATCAGTCAGGGTGCATCCTCCCAATTATTGAATACCAATACGCCTTTTTCAACAATTGGGCATCGCGGCCCGATAACCCGGCACCGATCGAAGCAAACATCGGAAAAGACAGGCTGATTGCGATTTCGTCCCGAGTTGCCGGCCGGGCCGGTTGATGATTGAATCATCGACGTGGAGCGGTCCAAGCGGATTTAACGCCGGAGCCGGCCGGTCCGTTGAGAGCGGAAGGAATGTCCATGCCAGACTCGATGACCCGAACCGACGCACTCCGAGCCGTGGCCGAGTGGCACGAGAACGGAAAACTGCACGGCGCTTCCGGCGCCGACAACCATCGCGGTGAATCGCTCCAGGATCTTTTCGGCCGGGATGTCTTTTCCGAGCGGCTCATGCGCGAGCGACTGCCCAAAGAGGTGTTCCGGAGCGTGCTGCGCACCATCCGGCTCGGCGAGCCGCTCGACCCGGCGATCGCCGACACCGTGGCCAATGCGATGAAGGACTGGGCGATCGAGAACGGGGCAACCCACTACACGCACTGGTTCCAGCCGATGACCGGGTCGACGGCCGAGAAGCACGATTCATTCATCTCGCCCGACGGAGTCGGGGGGGTCGTGACGGAGTTTTCCGGGAGCCAATTGGTTCAGGGCGAGCCGGATGCATCGAGCTTCCCATCCGGCGGTGTGCGGGCGACGTTTGAAGCCCGTGGCTACACGGCGTGGGACGCGACGAGCCCCGTCTTCCTGATGCGCGCCCCCGAGAGTGTCACGCTATGCATCCCGACCGCCTTCGTCTCCTACACCGGTGAGGCGCTCGACAAGAAGACCCCCCTGCTTCGCTCCATGGACGCCGTGAGCGAGCAGGCCATGCGCATCCTGCGGCTCTTCGGCACCGATCGCGGGGTCTCGCGTGTGTTCGCGACATGCGGCGCCGAGCAAGAGTACTTCCTGATCGACCGGCGGTATTTCCTCGCCCGCCAGGACCTTGTGCTGTGCTGGCGCACGCTCTTTGGAAGCCGTCCGCCCAAGGACCAGCAGCTCGAGGATCACTATTTCGGACAGATCCCCGAGCGCGTGCAGGCCTACATGTCCGCCTGCGAGCGAGAGCTGTACTCGCTGGGCGTCCCGGTCAAGACGCGCCACAACGAGGTCGCCCCGGGTCAGTTCGAGATCGCGCCGGTCTTTGAAAACGCCAACGTCGCCGCGGACCATCAGCAGATCGTGATGCAGGTGCTGAAGAAGACCGCGCCGCGGTATGGCCTGCAGTGCCTGCTGCACGAGAAGCCGTTCGCCGGCGTCAACGGGAGCGGCAAGCACGTGAACTGGTCGCTCGCGACCGACACAGGCGTGAACCTGCTCGATCCGCGCGACGAGACGCACTCGAACATGCAGTTCCTCGTGTTCCTCTGCGCGGTGATTCGCGCGGTGGACACGCACTCGGACATTCTCCGCGCCTCCGTCGCCAGCGCCAACAACGACCATCGCCTTGGGGCGAACGAGGCTCCTCCCGCGATCATGTCGATCTTCCTCGGCGACATGCTCACGGACATCATCGAGCAGCTCGAAAAGGGCGCGCCGCGCAGCACTATGAAGGGCGGGAAGCTGGACCTGGGAGCCCGCACGCTGCCGCAGATCCCGCGCCATTCCGGCGACCGCAACCGCACGAGCCCGTTCGCCTTCACCGGCAACAAGTTCGAATTCCGCGCGGTCGGCTCGAGCATGTCGGTCACATGGCCCATGGTCGTCCTGAACACCATCGTCGCCGAGAGCCTCGATGAGATCGCCTCCGACCTCGAAAAAGCCGTGGGAAAGAACGCCAGCGACACCAAGCTGGTGAGCGCGGTCAGGTCCGTGCTCCAGAAGATCGTCAAGCAGCACAAGCGCGTGCTCTTCGACGGCGACAACTACGACCAGGCCTGGCACAAGGAGGCCGAGCGCCGCGGCCTGCCCAACTTCCGCGACACCGTCTCGGCGCTGCCAGCGCTTCGCTCCAAGAAGGCGCACGACCTCTTCAAGCGATTCGGCGTGCTGAGCAAGGTCGAACTCGACTCGAGATTCCACGTCTTTACCGAGCAGTACATCAAGATCGTGACGATCGAAGCAAGGACGATGATCTCGATCGCCCGGACATCGATCCTTCCGGCGGCCGTGCGTCACCTGACCATGTTGGCGCAGGCGGTGGGCGCTGCGCGGACGGCCGAGATCGACCACGACGAGCAGCGCGAGTCCCTGGAGGCGTTCTCGGAATTGACCGCCCGATTCCGGGCGTGCATCTCAGCGCTCGACGGCGCGCTGGAAAAATGCCACCACAAGGACCCGCTGGATCATGCCCGGGGCTTGCGGGAGTCGGTCATACCCGCGATGGTGGGGCTGCGAGAGGCCGGCGATGAACTCGAGGGCCTTGTGGCCGATGACCTGTGGCCCTTGCCCACGTACCGCGAGATGCTGTTCATCAAGTAGGCCCGGCCAGGCGACCACCAACGTGCATTCGTGCCGATGCGCCAGTGCTTGGCCATGACCACTCGCGCAGCAGCACGCCATTACCATGTCCCGACATGGAGATGACGCAACAGCGCTGGGCCGCTTTTTCCGAATACCTGGAAGAGGTCTTCGGTCGGGAAGATGAAGCGCTCTCGCGGCTTCGTTCGCGGGCCCGGGATGCTTCGCTTCCTGAGATCTCAGTCGGCCAGGCGGTAGGTCGGCTGCTCTCTCTGCTCGCGTCAATGACCAACGGCGGTCGCGGCGCACGGCTCGCCCTCGAACTCGGCACGCTTGGCGGCTACTCCGGCATCTGGATCGCCCGGGTTCTTGCGCCAGGCGGGCGACTGATTACGGTCGAATCGGAGCCCCGGCACGCGGCGTTTGCTCGAGAATCCTTCGAGACCGCCGGAGTGTCGGATCGAGTTGAGATTCGAGCCGGCCGAGCGCTGGAGGTCATAAGGGAACTCGGCCGTCAAACGCCGGCCCCCATGTTTGACTTCGTGTTCGTTGATGCGGAGAAGACCGAGTACCCGGCCTACTTTGACCGGATCAGACCCATGATGGCGCCGGGAGGCCTGTTTGTGGCCGACAACATTCTCGGCGGCGGCGACTGGACGTTGGACCAGCCGCGCGGGTCCAGCCCGGCGCGCGACGCCGTGGACGCGCTGAATCGAGCGGTCGCGGCGGCTCCCGATTTCGAGGCCGCGGCGGTCCCGCTCCGGGAAGGGCTGCTGATAGCCCGCAAGAAGGGCTGACGCCGTGCTCGATCCGCGTCGCCCGCGCCGGGCGCGACGCGCTCTGGGGGGAGTAGTCTGGAAGGGTCGGCCCCGTAGCTCAGCGGTTAGAGCAGGCGACTCATAATCGTCCGGTCGTCGGTTCGACTCCGACCGGGGCCATTCCCGCCCAAGGCCACAGCGGATTACAGCATCTTGCCGCCTCCGGACAGAGCCGGACTCTCGCGCCGTCCGGGCCGATCGCCCGGCTGGTTCGCGGCTTGATTCCTGCGCCAAGTACCCCTCCAAACGCATCCTCGATAGCAACGCGATTGCACCCTGAGCCGGCTACGGTTACGCGAGAGGTTGTGTCTCGAGTGAGATTCGGTATGAAAGGGGGTTTGGGAAAGGGCTCACGAGCATGAGGCTTCGCCTGGCAGCGAGCGATTCAAGGGGGTCCGATAGGGGCCCGGAATTGGGCGTTCGCGCGGGGAATTGTGCGATTCCCGCCCCGCCGAACTTGTGCAAGCCCTTGTCCGGATTAGAGTTAAATCGAGATCGTGCCAGGGAATCTCAGTCGCCGGAGAGAGCAGAAATGCAGAAGCGCTATCGCTTTGACGGCCTGCGGGCCTTGCGCGTGGGTGTGATTCTTCCCGCACTGTTCGGGTCCGCAATCGGCCTGGGCGGGTGCAGCGGAGAGATCTTTTTCAGCGACATCGCGTGCATCAGGTATCCGGTGCGCGCCCTCGACGCGTTCAGTGTCCCGAACGATGTGGCATTGGGCGACTTTGATGACGACGGCGATCAGGATGTGGCGATCGCCAATTCGTTGACGGGCGTGATCTTCATCTATGTAAACGCCGGCGATGGCTCATTCGAGAGCGTGATCCTCGACCAGCAGCGCGGGATTCCGGGGTTGTTCCCACTTCCGATCGAGATCTTTACCGGCGGCACGCCCTTCGCGATCGCCGCCGGTGATCTGGACGGCGACGAGATTCCTGAGCTTGTGGTATCCGATTTCCTGAACGGATTGGTGTCGATCATTGAGGCGGGCGAGACGATTGCCGCGGCACGGAATGGCGGACGCGGTGCAGACATAGAAACAGTCTCGGTACCCGCGGGGCCGGTTTCGATCGCATTGGGAGACATCGACGGCGACGGATCGACCGACATCGTCGTGGCGAGCATCACGGCGCGCGTTTCATACCTTCTCAATGATGGGTTCGGTCAGTTCAACGACCCACCGGTGACTCTGCTTTGTCCCGGCGGTCCCGTTTCGGTCGCGTTGGGCGATGTCGATCTACTGAACGGGCTGGACATCGTGACCGCGAATTCCAGCGGCGGGGATGTCTCCGTTTTCCTCAACGACGGCGCGGGCTCGTTCCCGGCGCGCACAGATTTCGATGTCGGCAACGATCCCAGCGGTGTAGCGCTCGGAGACCTCGACGGGATCAATGGGCCTGACCTCGCGGTGAGCCTGCGCGGCGACAACGCCGTCGAGGTGCGCTTCAACGACGGCACTGGCACGTTCATTAATTCGCAGACGATCTTCGGGATTCCCGAGGCGACCGACGTGGCCATCGCTGAGATCGATGGCGCCTTTGGTCCCGAGATTCTCGCCACGAGCGGCGTTGACAATTCGCTGACGGTGATCTCTCCCGCACTGCGCGGCGGCGCCCCCGGGGCGGTCTTCGCCACCGGCAAGGCGCCGGTGGCCATCGCGACGGGCGACATGAACAACGACGGTCGCATCGACGTGGTGGTCGCGAATGCGGACAGCGACAACGTTTCGATTCTCCGGAACACGCCGCCGCTTGAGATCGAAGAGCCGGACGCTCGCGGGGCCTTCCCGACGGACGGGCTGCTCAAGACGCACGCGACGTTCGACACGGGCGTGGACCCGACGGGGCTCGTCACCGCCGATTTCGACCTCGACAAAATCCCCGATATCGTGACGGCCAATTTCGCGCAAAACAACGTCTCCTTTCTGAAGGGCCTGGGCAACGGGCGATTTGCTCCACCGGTGGACTCATCCGCCGGGCCGGCGCCGGCGCTCATCGCAAGCGGTCGCTTTAACGAAGATGATTTGCCGGACCTTGTGGTCGTGAGCCCGCTCATCGGCATCGTCCGGATTCTCCTCAACAACGGCGACGGGACGTTTACCCCTTCCGATTTCGATCTGACGGAAGCCGACCCGACGGGCATCGTGGCCTTCGATGTTGATTTTGACGGTGAGGACGATGTTGTCGTGGCCAACGGAGCGCCCGGAGAGCTGCGTGTGTTCCTCGTGGACGACGATGGCACCTTTGAGGACTCGTACGACGTCGAGCTTTACCTGGAACGGCTCGTCGGCATATCGCCGATCGACTTCAACCAGGACGGCGTCGTCGAGATTCTCGCGCTCGCCTTCGACCTCTATTTCGAAGACGCGGAAGCGGAAGTTCGCTCAGACCCACCGGGAGTCATCCTCCTGCTTCCGACCTTCGTTGTTCAGCCTCCGATTGCCGACCAAGGCGAACCGGACACACGCGGTGAATTCATCCTTCTCCCGGAGCGCCCTTCAGCGATCGCGACGCTCTTTGCGATCGATCCGAACGTGACGCCCCCGCCAGAGGTGCTGGCCGCGCGCGGCATGGGGTCTGAGGGACCGATGGCGCTTCTCGGCGTACCCAGCGCCGACGGCGGCACGCTCTCGCTCGTATTCGCTGGCGTGCCGCTCGATGGCCGCGGCGGCTCTGACACATTCGTGCTCACAACGGAGTCACTTTGCTTCGGATCAGACCTCGTTGGGGCTGCGATCCGCTTCCCGGATTTTCCTGTCGGCGCCGGTCGTGGCGGCGACGAAGAGTTCCTCGTGTTCTGGGGTTGCCCTGAGATCCAGAGCCTGATCTATATCGACGTGTTCGCCAGTATCGTGCGCGGCGGCTTTGGCGTTGCCTTCAACGCGATTACCGTCGAAGCCGGCCAGAGCGGCCTCGTCACGAACGACTTTGACGGGGACGGCCGCGTGGACGTCGCGGTGTCGAACCAGGACCCGGACAACGTGACCGTCGCCATGAACATGGGCCCGAGCGGCGGGCCTTGGGCGATCCTTCCAGAGGACGTGGAAGTAGCCGAGGGTGAGACCGTTGTGCTCGAGGCTAAAGTCGGAGGAACAAACTCATTCGGCATAGAAGTTCAGTGGTTCAAGGACGGCAATCCGCTCTCCGACGGCGGGAATGTCAGCGGCAGCAACTCCCCCACACTGACCATCACAGACGCTGCCGCGGGGGACGAGGGCGCCTATTCGATTGAGGTCGAGGGCGCCTGTGGTGACCGCACGTTCGGCGATGTCATCGTGACGGTGGCCCCGCCGACCGGCTGCCTGGGCGATGCCGACAACGACGGCGATGTTGACTTCGACGACATTCTCTCCGTGCTCGCCAACTTCGGCGGCAGCGGCCCTGACGGCGATGCCGACGACAATGGGATCGTTGACTTCAACGACACTCTCACCGTGCTCGCCAACTTCGGCGCGGTCTGCGCGCCTCCCTTCTGCCTTGGAGATGCCGACGGCAATGGCGTTGTGAACTTCAATGACACGCTGAGCGTTCTTGCCAACTTCAACGCTGACTACACGCCGGGCACCGGCCCCGGTGATGCCGACGGCAACGGCGTCGTGGACTTCAACGACACCCTGACGGTGCTGGCAAACTTCAACGCAATCTGCCCGGGCGCTCCCGACACCGACGGCGACGGAGTTCCGGATGTGATCGACGGCTGCCCGGAGAATCCTCTGCTCACCGAGCCCGAGCCCAAGTGCATGTGCTGCGATCCCGGCGCGCGCTGACCGGCGCGGGCGAGACGTGTGGAACGGCGGCGGTGCGCACCGCAACGCCCACGCGTGGGCCGCACCCACCGGGTTCGAAGCAAGTCCGCGCTTAGACGGCGGCCGCCGGCTCATCTCCCGTGATGTCGTTCGCGGACCGCTTGACCATCACGAACCAGACCAGACAAAACACAGGCCACGCGAACGCGAAGAAGACCGTCAGCGCGATGCCGAATATCAGGCTGAACGTGCTCCCCGATCCTGATTGACCTTGTGCAAACGGGCTGTTGGGATTCGCTTGAGCCCATTGGGCCATCTGGCTCTGCGCCTGCCATTGCAAGTACGTGGCGGCCACGCCGTTGACGCACTGCAGGAGTGCCCAGGCGATGTGAGCCAAACGCGCTTGAGGCAGCCGGCACACCAGCATGATCCCTGCCACGAGCAGAAACACCGCGAGCAGCACGCCCACGCCCAGCGAGACCCATTGCACCGGGCCGAACTGCATGGTTGGGGGCAATTGATCGGCAGAGACACCCGTGATGTTCGGCATGAAGGGGAGCATGATCGAGCCGCAGATGCCGCACAACAGCCCGAGCGATCCCCACGCGATGCTGATGATGCCGACCACTTTCGGCCATACGGGCGGCCCCGCGTCTGCGAGGTCCTCCCCGCTGGGCATGGAGGGCGGAGGCGGCACATCCCGCTGGGGACCGGGAGTGTTGAACTGGCTCATCGCTGGCTCCTTCTGCTAGATCTGATTCAGGAACCGAAGATCGTTCTCGAAGAGCATCCGGATATCGGGGATGCCGTACTTGCCCATGGCGATGCGATCGATCCCGAAGCCGAAGGCGAAGCCGGTCCATGCCTCGGGATCAAGTCCGACGGATTCGAAGACGGCCGGGTCCACCATGCCGCATCCGCCGAGTTCGATCCAGCGCGCGGGCTGGTCAGGGCGCAGGCGGATCTTCATATCGAACTCGGCTGACGGTTCGGTGAAGGGGAAGAACGAAGGGCGGAGACGCACCTCGGCCTCGGGGCCGAAATACCAGCGCGCGAACTGGAAGAGCGTGGTCTTGAGGTCGGCCATCGTCACGCGATGGTCGACATACAGGCCCTCGATCTGGTGGAACATGAAGGAGTGCGTGGCATCGACCGTATCCGGGCGGTAGACGCGGCCCGGCGCGACGATCTTGACCGGGGGCCCCCACTTCTCGGCGATCGCGCGCTCGAGCACGCGGATCTGCACGGTGCTCGTCTGCGAGCGCAGCATGCGCGGGCGAGCCTCATCGCCGGGCTCATCGATGTAGAAGTTGTCGGTGGGCTCGCGCGCCGGGTGGTGCTCGGGGATGTTGAGTTTGACGAAGTTGTGCTCATCGTCCTCGAGTTCAGGCCCGTCGGCGACCTCGAAACCCATGCGGGCGAAGACTTCGCACAGTTCCGCGCGGACGCGCGTGAGGATGTGGGCTCGACCAGGACCGCTGGTCCGCACCAAGCCCGGCTCGGTCACATCGATCATCGGGCCGACAGGGGCGGCCCCGTCCGAGTGCGCGGCAGCCGATTTTCGTTCGGAGAACGCTGACTCGAGGCGAACCCGGACCTCGTTGGCGCGCTTGCCGAAAGCGGGACGCTGATCCTTGGGCAGGTCCTTGAGGCGGTCCATGGCGGCTTTGATCTGCCCCTGGCCGCCCAAGTAGGTGATGCGCCACGCCTCCAGCGCGCCGGGATTTCCCGCCGCGCGCAGCGCATCCAACGCGTCTCGTTCCAGCTGATCGAGCGTTTGCGTCACGGGGCCGAGTGTACCGGTCATTATGAAGTGACGGCGTGCGACGGCACCTCGCCCGGCTTGCTCAAGTTCCCGCTGCGCCCGCCTCGTCCTTCGCGCCGAACTTCTTGCGCGCGTCAGCGGCGAAGGCGGTTCGCTTATCCGCGGTGCGACGGCGTGTGCTGAGGTCGCCGCCGATCTCGGGCCCTTCCTCCGCGCCGACGAACTGGAGAACGCACAACTCGCCCGCATCGCCGATGCGGTGACGCCCGAGCTTGACGATGCGGGTGTAGCCGCCGGGGCGATCCTTGAACCGCGGGGCTACGTTGTCGAAGATGTGCTTGACGATTCGGGGCGACTTCCGTAGTTCGCCGTAGCGGTTGCGCTCGACGGCCGAGGGATCGGGGATGGGGAAGAACGCGGTGGCCCGCTTGCTCAGGCGGCCCAGCCTGGTCTTTTCCTCCTCGGATGCGCCCTTGGGCTCGTACAGCCAGGAGAAGGCACGCTTGTCGCCGCCGAGTTTGGCCGCGACCAGGCGGCGCGAGTGCACATCGCCGCGCTTGGCGAGCGTGATGATCTTCTCGGCCAGCGGCTGAACGGCCTTGGCGCGGGGGATGGTGGTCGTGATCTGCCCGTGCTCGAAGAGGCCGCAGAGCAGGGCGCGCTGCGTGGAAGCGCGGTGCGCTGTGGTGCGACCGAGTTTGTAGCCGGCTTTGCGATGACGCATGGTGAGGCTCCGATCGAGACCGATTCACACCGGGATGCCGTCGGGGATGGGCATGCCGAGAGTCAGGTTCATGTCCTGGAGTTTCTTCTTGACCTCGCGCAACGAAGTTTTGCCGAAGGAGCGGACCTTGAGCAACTGGGCATCCGTCTGCGAGACCAGCTGAGCGACCGTCGTGATCTTGGCTGATTCGAGGCAGTTGCTGGCGCGGACGGACAGCTCCAGTTCCGAGATGGGCATGTTGAGCTTGCGGATCAGGTCCTCATCGACGCTGGCGGCGGCGGCGGCGGCCTCGGACACGCGGGCCTGGCCGACGTCGAAGTACTGCACGAGCGGGTTGAGGTGCTTGCGCAGGATCTTCGCGCCCTCGACCAGCGCCATCTCGGGAGTTGTGGTGCCGTTCGTCCAGACTTCGATGATCAGCTTGTCGTAGTTGGTCTTCTGTCCGACGCGCGTGTCTTCGACGCGGTAGCGGACGCGCTGCACCGGCGAGTAGAGGGCGTCGACGGGGATCAGGCCGATCTCCTGCTCCTCCACGTTCGAGTACTGCTCGCTGGCGGGCACGTAGCCGCGGCCCTTGCCGACACGCAGTTCCATCTCGAAGTCCACGGCCTCGGTCAGGGTGGCCAGGACAAGGTCCTTGTTGACGATCGTGACGGCGGTGTCCGCTTCGATCAGGTCCGCGGTGACCTCGCCGGGGCCGGACGCGGCCAGGCGCATGGTGCGCGGCTCCTCGCCCTCGAGTTTGACGATCAGGCTCTTGACGTTGAGCACGATGTCGGTCACATCTTCGGTCACGCCGGGGAGGCTTGTGAACTCGTGTTCGGCCCCTTTGATCTTGATGGCCGTGACGGCCGCGCCCTCGAGCGAGGACAGAAGCACGCGCCGAAGGCTGTTGCCGATGGTGGTGCCGAAGCCGCGCTCGAACGGCTCGATCACGAACCGGCCGAACGTGCCGTCGCCGAAACGCTGATCCGCCAGGATGCTGCTGGGCAGTTCAAGCCCGCGCCAACGAACCCTCATGGTTCAAGCTCCACTTGTCCGGCAGATGCTCGTTGTCGGAGCCCCCGACGGCGTATCGGATGGAGGAGGCCTTGCCGGACGGCCTCGTCCCCCTGCTGTGCCGCGGGGCGGTGCGCTGCTGAACCGTGTTTCCGAATCCCGCCCGACGCACCAGCAAGCGGGAATCGGGATTCCAATCAGACTCGCCGCCTCTTTCTGGGCCGGCAGCCGTTGTGCGGCACCGGCGTGTGATCTTCGAGCGCTGTCACCCGCAGCCCGGACCCGACGAGCCCGTTGATCGCCGATTCGCGACCCGAGCCCGCTCCCTTAATCCGAACCTCGACCTCTACGATACCGAGCTTGCGGGCCTTCGACCCCGCGGACTCGCCGGCGCGCGTGGCCGCGAACGGCGTGCTCTTGCGCGCGCCCTTGAATCCCATCGTGCCGGCCGAATCCCAGCACAGCGCCTCGCCGTTGAGGTCGGTGATGGTGACCACGGTGTTGTTGAACGAGGCCTTCACGTGGGCGATGGCCTTGGCGATGTTCTTGCGGACTTTCTTGACCTTCTTGGCCATGAACGAGACTCTCCCGAGCGCGCGAGCGGCTCAGCCCTTGACGCCCTTCTTGCCGGCGACCGTCTTCTTCTTGCCCTTGCGCGTGCGCGCGTTGGAGCGCGTCCGCTGGCCGCGCACCGGCAGTCCGCGCCGGTGGCGCTCGCCCCGGTAGCTGCGGATGTCCTTGAGGCGCGTGATGTTCTGCGACAGCTGACGCCGGAGCGCGCCCTCGACGATGAAATCGGTGTCGATGGTCGCGGCGAGCGCGGCCACTTCCTGCTCGCTCAACTCGCCCGCGCGCTTGAAGGGGTCGATCCCGGTCTTCTTGAGCACCTGCGCGCTGAGCGCGGGCCCGATGCCGTGGATGTAGCGCAGGGCGATGCGGATCTGCTTCTTGTCCGGGACATCTACGCCGACGATGCGGGGCATTCCTGGGTTACTCCGTGTCGCTCGGGGCGGGGCAAGCCCTCAGCCCTGCACCTGCTTGTGCTTCGGGTCGGCCTTGCAGATCACGCGGACGCGTCCTTTGCGCCGCACGATCTTGCACGAGCCGCAAATCCTCTTGACGCTCGACCGAACTTTCATCGACGATACCTCATCCCGCCGAGCCGGCTTGCGGCCCGGGTTCGAGTGTTCAGCAATCCCTTCGTTCCCCGCGGACCCTCACGTCGGCAGCGCGCGAGGGCGAAACTGTAGCACAAACCGAACCCTGACACAACCCATTGACAGGTCTGGAGTGCGGCCCGAACGGACCCCGGCGGAAGGGCCTACGCGACGCCCGGATGGGCTTTCGAGCCCCGGCTCCGGGATCCCTCTCGAATGGGGATCGGCCCCTGCGGGGCGATTCCCCTGCAGCGCCTAATGACGGTACGTGATCCGGGCCCGAGAGAGATCGTAAGGGCTCAACTCAACGGTAACTCGGTCGCCGGGAAGGATCCGGATGTAGTGCTGGCGCATCTTGCCGGACACGTACGCCAGCACTTCGTGCTGGTTGGCGAGTCGAACCTTGAACATGGCGTTGGGAAGTGCGTCCAGCACCTCCGCCTCCATCGTGAACTTCTCGTCCTGCTTTGGCATAGGCCTCCGGCATCGCCCACCTGGATCGCTTCGACGCGTCGCGGACCCGGTTCGGGGCGACTGTTATAACCCGCCAAACCTACCGGGGCCACTTGACCGCTCGGCTTGAGACCTCGATCGGCTGAACGACGGGGCCTTCGCCCATGCGCCGTCGCAAGGATCCCCGAGCACCTCAGGATCGCCTTGCGTGATGCGAACCATCCGCTCTTCGTGGCATGCCGGCAGTCCGTCAGCAGTCACGACGGTCCAGCTGTCCGGCAGCAGTCGAACGGGCATGCGCCATCGGGGCAAGGAACCCTCTGCTGAAGCGCCCCGGGGACACGGCCGATGCTCGCCCCTTCCGAGCGTCAGGATGGGCTCGATGGCCAGCACCAGCCCCGGTTCGAGTACGAAATCGGGACCGGAGAAACCGGACCAGAAGGCGGGCGCCTTGGGCGATTCGTGGAGCGTCCGGCCGATGCCGTGCCCGATGTACTGAGTGACGATTCCGAACCCGGAAGCCTCGACGATCCGCTCCATCGTTTGCGCGATGACGGACCACGGCACTCCGGGACGCATCAGGCGGATCATCTGAACGGTGAGCCACTTGGCGGTCCGGACCAGACGTACCACGCGTTCATCGACGGAACCCTGGTCGCCGGGGTCGACGATGAGGCTTGTCGCCATATCGGCGCACCAGCCATCGAGGCGGATGCCGATGTCGATCGTCACGACGTCGCCGGCATGGAGCAGGCGAGGCCCGGGAATCGCGTGCACGACTTCCTCGTTCACGCAGATGCACACCGCGCCTGGGAACGAAGGCGAATCCCCCTGGCGGTAGCCGAGGCACAGGCTCTCCGCGCCCTCGCGTTCGTACAAGCACCGCGCAACATCACTCACCTGCTGCGTCGAGACACCGGGGGCGCACGCCGCACACGCCGCACGAAGAGATTCCGACGCGAGCGCAGCTGCTCGGCGCAAGCCGGCGATCTCGCCCGGCGATCGGACCACGGCGGTTGATTCGATCGGCACGCCGAGGCGATGCTGAGTGGGGTCGGGCGCGATCGACCGGGGGCTCACGGCGTCACATCGAGCGCGGGCCGCGGATTCGCGGTCCTTTGCCGCGTTCGTTCCCGCCCAGGAACCCGGCGTAATTGCGCATGAGCAGGTTGGCTTCGATCCGCTGGATAAGGTCGAGACCAACCGAGACGACGATCAGCAGCCCCGTACCGCCCAGGAATGACGCGACAGAGTAGTCGATGTTCAGGCTGCGATTGACGAGCGTGGGCACGACGGCGATGACCGCGAGGAACGCCGCGCCGACGTACGTGATGCGCTCCATCACGGTCTCGAGGTACTCGGCGGTGCGCGGGCCCGGCCGGAGCCCGGGGATGAACGAGCCGTGGTCGCGCAGCTGCTTGGCCATCTCCTCGGGGTTGAATTGCACGGTGGTCCAGAAATAGGAGAAGAAGAAGATCAGCAGGATGTAAAAGACTTCGTAGGGATACGCGCCCATCACGAAGTTGTCCCCGAAGAAGACCGTTGTGCTCCGCCACCAGCCCGGAGAATTCGCGGTGGTGGACGCCAGCCAGCCGAACACGGTCGAGGGGATGATCATCAGCGAGGAGGCGAAGATGATCGGCATCACGCCGCCGTGGTTAATGCGCAGGGGCAGGTAGGAGCGCTGCCCGCCGTAGACCTTGCGACCGCGCGTGTGCTTGGCCTGCTGCACGGGGATGCGGCGCTGGGCCACCGTGATGAGCACGGCGCCCGCGACGACGATGAAGAAACCGCCCAGCAATCCGAGCACGCCCATCCACGTCAGCGTGGTCTCGCTCTTGTCCGCGATCCCGAGCAAAGCCTTGACCAGCCCGATCTGGCCGACGGGAGAATTGTCCACCACCCAGAGGATCGCCTGCGGCATCTGCGCAAGGATTCCCGCCGTGATGATGAGCGAGACACCGTTGCCGATGCCGTACTTGTCGATCTGCTCCCCGAGCCACATCAGGAAAACGGTGCCGGCCGTCATGGACACCACGGCCATGACCCACCAGAGCGGGTGGCCGGCCCAGTTCGCAAAGACGAGGTTGGCGCGCGTGAGATAGGCGAGCCAGCCGACGGCCTGGATGATGCAAAGCCCGACCGTGAGGTAACGGGTCCATTCCTGGATCTTCTGGCGGCCTGTGGGCCCTTCCTGCTGCAGTTTCTTCAAAGGCTCGTAGGCCGAGGCCAGCAACTGGAAGATGATGCCCGCCGAGATGTAAGGCATGATCCCCAGCCCGAAGATCGTGGACTGTGCGAACGACCCGCCGGAAAAGACCTGAACGAATTGGAACATCCGGCCGATGCCGGTCGCGCTGCTGGTCTGGGCTCTGAAGAACTCCGCGAGTTGGGTCTGGTCGATGCCGGGAACTGGAATCCAGAACCCGATCCGGTAGACGGCCAGCATCCCGAGCGTGAACAGAATCTTGTTCCGCAATTCGGGAATCCGGAAGATGTTGATGAAGGCCTGAAGCATCGGGGGCCGTGTCTCTCGTCAACGGGAGTTGGATTGGAACGGGGCCGCGCCTGTGCCGCGCAAGTCGCCGGCGAATGCTACTCCTGGCCTTCAGCCTTGGGATCTGGGCGCTGCTGCTGTTGGGGAGGCGGACCCTTCTCGGCCTTGGGGGCCTTCTCCGGACGCTCGCCCTTCTCGGGTTTTTCCGCCTTCTCGCCCTTTGGCGCCTTTTCCTGTGCCTTGTCGCCCTTCGCGGGCTTGTCTGGGAACTTCTTGGCCGCGCGCAGTTTCCGCTTGCGCGCCTGGTTCTTGGGAGTGCGATCCTCGCTGTTTCGGTCGATGCCCCGGACTCGATCGCGCCGCGTTCCGGTCTCCGTCACCGATCCTCCCGCGGCGGCGACGAGGGCCCGCACCTTGTCGCTCACGCGCTCGGCCGTGATCTTGAGCGGGACTTTGATGCCGCGCTCGGCGAACGACCGGAGATCGGCGAGCACCTTGAGCGGGCGACTCTCATCGCGGATCAGCCCCGCTTTCACGAGGCGCGCCGCGGTGACTTCGCCGCCCTTGGCGAAATCGGCGTGGGCCAGAACGTCGCCGAGGTTGACGATCCAGTACTCGGTGCGGAACTCCGCGTTGGTGAAGCCGCGCTTGGCGATGCGCCGGAAATAGGGCATCTGCCCGCCTTCGTAGGCGCGCTTCTCGGTGTAGCCGGCGCGGGCCTTGGCGCCCTTGTGGCCGCGGCCCGAGGTCTTGCCGAGGCCGCTGCCTTCGCCGCGCCCGACGCGGGTGCGCTTGCGGTATCGCCCGGCGACAGCGGTGATTTCGTGGATCATCATGAGACGATTCTCCGTGTCCGATGCTCTGAGCTGATCTCAACCGACGGCCGGCCTGCCGCCCGAGGAGTCCTGTCCCCCGCGACCGCGACCGCGCGGACCGCCGCGTCCCGGGCCGCCGCCGCCACGACCGCCTCGATCGCCCTGGGGGCCTCCCCTGCCGCCGCGACGCTCGCCGCCATCACGGCCTCGGCCCGCGGGGCCCCGCGTCCGCTCAGGGGAGGGCGTCGGAGCGCTCGAGGCGGTGGAACCTTCGAGCATGACATCCACCTGGGTCTTCTCGATAGCCACGCCGCGCAGACCGGCGACGGAATCGCGTGTTCGCAACTGGCTCAAGCCTTCGAGCGTTGCCTTGGCGAGGTTCTTCTGGTTCGTTGATCCGTAGGCTTTGGTGAGGCAATCGGTGATGCCCACGAGCTCGAGCACGGCGCGCACCGTGGCGCCGGCGACGATGCCCGTTCCCGGTGAAGCCGGGATCAATCGCACGGACGACGAGGAAAAGCGTCCCTCCACGATGTGCGGGATGGTGCGGCCTTGCAGCACGTAACGCTGGAGGTGCTTCTTGCCGTCCTTCTGCGCCTTCTCGATGGCGGGCGGCACTTCCTTGGCCTTCGCGTAGCCCAGCGCGACGCGACCGCGCCGATCGCCGACCGCGACCAACGCACCGAACGAGAACCGCTTGCCGCCCTTGACTGTGGCGGAGCTGCGGAACACGCCGATCGTCGTGCTCTCGAGTTGCCCGGATTCGCCGTCGATCATCTCTGCCATGTGGTCCGATCCTGTCCGGCCCATCGCCGGCGTGACTCGATCTGAGGGTTAGAACTCCAGCCCGGCCTTGCGGGCCGCGTCCGCGAGCGCCTTGACGCGCCCGTGAAAACGAAACCCGCCCCGGTCGAACGCCACCTGCTTGATGCCCGCTGCGCGGGCCTTCTCGGCCAGTGCGCGCCCCACCGCCGCGGCGGCGGTCGAATTGCCCGTCTTGCCCACGCCTTCGAGAGTCTGTCGAGTTGAGGCGGCGCAGATCGTCCGGCCGCCCATGTCGTCGATGATCTGGGCGTAGATGTGCTTGACGGACTTGAACACCGCCAAGCGCGGGCGCCCGGGTGTGCCAATGATCCGCTTGCGGATGCCGTGGCGGCGCCGCGTTCGACGGGTCTGCTTGTGCTTGTGCTTGTGCTTTTCCATGACGGCGAGCCTCTTGTTCTCCGCGGTTGCCCGATGACTCAGGCGCCGAACGCCTTGCCCTGCTTCTTCTTGATGACCTCGGTCGTGTACTTGACGCCCTTGCCGTTGTAGGGTTCCGGCTTGCGCAGGGCGCGCACCTCAGCGGCCAACTGCCCGACTTTCTGCTTGTCGGCCCCGCGGATCTTGATGAACTGTTTCTCGATGGCCACCTCGACGCCCTCTGGGATCTGGACCCTGATGGGGTTGGCAAAGCCGAGCTTGAGGTCGAGATTCCGCCCGCTGACCGCGGCGGTGTAGCCCACGCCGACGACTTCCAGGTTCTTTTCGTAGCCCTGAGTGACGCCGACGATCATGTTCTGAATGTGCGAGCGCGTGGTGCCCCAGAAGGCCAGAACGCTTGCATCTTCGGCTTCGACTGGGTCCACCGAGACGCTGATCGTGCGATCATCGCTCTTCCATGCGACCTTGACCTCTGGGCGGTGCTCGAGTTTGAGCGTCTGCTTGCCGGACGACACCGTCAGAGTGCGCCCGGAGACCGACACGTTGACCCCGGCGGGCACGGCGACAGGTTTTTTTCCGAGTCTGGACATGACTGAGAAACCTCTGGTTCGGGTCTTCGTGAACGCTCCGGCTCAATACACCGTCGCGAGCAGCTCGCCGCCGATGTGCTGCTCGCGGCATTTGCGGTCCGACAAGACGCCCTTGGACGTGGAGACGATGCAGATTCCCAGGCCCTGAAGCGGGCGCAGAAGATCCTCGACACCGCGGTAGACGCGCCGCCCGGGCTTGGACTCGCGCTGAACGTGGTGCAGGAGGTTCTCGCCGCGGGGACCATAGCGCATCCGGATGCGGATCTGGCCCTGGCGGCCGTCGTCGATGACATCGAAGCCGTCGATGTAGCCCTCTTCCTGAAGGATGGCCGCGATGCCGCGGCAAACCTTGCTGTTGAGGCACTTGACGGATTTCTGCCGGTTCGACGACGCGTTGCGCACGCGGGTGAGCAGGTCAGCGATGGGATCGGTCATCGTCATTGGTTCGGTCCTGTCTCCTTCGGGGCGGGCTGCGGATTCACCAGGAGGCCTTGCGCATGCCCGGGATCTTCCCTTCGAGGGCGAGCCGGCGCAGCATGATGCGGCTGATGCGGAACTTGCGGTACACGCCCCGGGCCCGGCCGGTCAGCTCGCAGCGCCGCACGACGCGCGTGCTGTACTTGGGCTTCCGTTTGCTCTTGGCGACTTGTGCTTTGGTGGCCATCGGTGGTCGTTCCTCGGGTTGCTCCGGTCAGTTCTTCTTGGCGGGCGATTCGGAGGGGCGCCGGAACGGCATGCCCAGTTGCTCGAGGGCGAAGCGGCTCCGCTCAGGATTCGAGTTGCGGAAGCAGATGTTGACGTTCATGCCATGGATGAAGTTGACGGCGGCCATGTCGATCTCGGGAAACACGCCCTGCTCCGCGAGACCGATCGCGTAGTTGCCGTTCTTGTCGAAGGCCTCGGTGGGGAGGCCCCGGAAGTCCTTGATGCGAGGGATCGCGAGGTTGATGAGGCGGTCGAGGAAGTGCCACATCCGCTCACGCCGGATCGTGACCATCGCCGCCGTCTCGGCGCCCTCGCGCACCTTGAAGTTCGACACGCTCTTCTTGGCCTTGAGCACGATGGGCTTCTGACCCGTGATCTTGGCGAGCGTCGCGAGCACGGTGTCCTTGACCAGCGGCGGGATCTTGTTGCCGTCGAGGTGCCGGCCCATGTTCACGTTCACGACGATCTTGTCGAGGCGCGGACGGCTCATGGGATTCTTCAGACCGAACTGCTCCCCGATCTTCCCGGAGACTTCGGACTTGAAGCGGTCGCGCAGGCGCGGCGGCGTGCGCGGACCGGTCTCGGCCGGCGCTTCGGATTCCTTGCCTTTGCCTTTGGGTTTGCTGCTCATGGTTGATCACCGTCGGGTCGGACATTCGGGCGCCACGGCGCCCGTTCGGTCAGGCCCGGGCGCCGGCCTCCTTCTTGGTGCGCGTGCGCGGGGACTTGGCGGGCTTCGGCGCGCGAGTCGGCCGAGCCCCGGCGCCTCGGACCACGCCCAGCTCCTTCAATGACTTGCCGGCGAGGACGGCGACACGGACCTTGGACCCGTCGCCCTTGACATCAAATCGAACCCTGGTCGCCTTGCCGTCGACGACGGGGCTCACGTTGGAGACGTGGAACGTACGATCGAGCGTGACCTGCCCGGCCTGCGGATTGACGCGCGTGGGCCGCAGGTTTTTCGTGATGCCCTGGATCTGCGGGCCCTTCACGACCACGCGGTCTTTCTTCGTGAGGATGCGAACCACGGTGCCGGTTTTGCCCCGGAAGTCACCGTTGCGGATCATCACTTCGTCGCCTTTGCGGATGTGTCTCGGCATGGTCAGATCACCTCCGTCGCGAGCGACACGATCTTCATGAAGCCCTTGTCGCGCAGCTCGCGGGCCACGGCGCCGAAGATGCGCGTGCCGCGGGGGCTGAGGTCCGGATTGATCAGCACGACCGCGTTTGCGTCGAACTTGACATACGAACCGTCGGGGCGGCGCGTCGGCTTGGTGGTGCGGACCACGACCGCCTTGACGATGTCGCCCGCCTTGATCTCCGCGCCCGGCAGCGCCTTCTTGACGCTGCACACGACCTGGTCCCCGACTCCCGCGTTGCGGCGCGTGAAACGCCCCGTGGCCGTCGAGGGGCCCATCACCCGGATGACATAGGCGACCTTGGCGCCGGAGTTGTCGGCGACGTCGCATCTTGTTTCTGCCTGAAGCATGGCTGTTGGGCTCCGATCCTTTCACGCGCGGGCGAGGGGGCGCTCCCGGCTCATTCCCCCTGCGGGGCGCGCTGCACGATGCGCACCAGCCGCCAGGACTTGGTCTTGCTCATGGGCCGACAGGGAACGACCTCCACCGTGTCGCCCGTGTGCGACTCGTTCTTTTCATCATGAACCTGGAGCACGGTGCGGCGCTCCAGGTACTTGCCGTACTTGGGATGGCGCGCGAGGAAGCGAACGACCACGCGTCGCGTCTTGTCGCGCTTGTCGGATTCCACGACGCCGGTCTGGGCGCCGAGGGTGCGGGTGGCGGCGGCGCTGGGCGTCACGCGACGGTCCTCCTGGCGGTGCGGGCGCGCTGCTCGGTCAGCAGCCGCGCGATGTCCTTGCGGACCTTGCCGAACTGGCTCGGGTCCTCGATCTTCTGCGTGGCGGCCTGGCAGCGCAGGTCGTAGAGCCGGCGGCGCAGGCGCGTCAGCTCCACGCCGATCTCCTCCACGCTCAGTTTGTGTGCTTCCTGGGCTTTCATCGGGCGTCCTTCGTGTGCTCCCGTTCGCGGCCGATCAGACCGCGACCCTCCGTTTCACGAACCGCGTGCGAACCGGCATCTTCATCGCCACGCGGATGAAGGCCTGCTTCGCGATCGACTCGTCCACGCCGGCGATCTCGAAGAGGATCGCGCCGGCCCGCACGTTGGCGGCCCAGTACTCCACCTCGGCCTTGCCGGTGCCCATCCGCGTCTCCAGCGGCTTCTTGGAGATGGGCTTGTCCGGGAACACCCGGATGTAGACCTTGCCCTGACGCTTGAGGAAGTGCATCGACGCCACGCGCCCGGCCTCGATCTGGCGCGCGCTGAGCCAGCAGCCCTCCAGCGCCTGGAGCCCGAACTCGCCAAACGCGACGTAGTTTCCCTTCGTCGCCTTGCGGTCGCGCACGCGGCGCATCTGCTTGCGGAACTTGACTCGTTTGGGCATCAGCGCCATGGCGGCTCACCTTCTCAACGACGCCCGCGGGCACGCGGACGCGCGCCGGCGGCGGTGCTCTGCTCTTCTTCCGGAACTTCGACGGCGTAGGGGCCCTTGTAGATCCAGACTTTGACGCCGATCGCCCCGTAGGGCGTGAACGACTCGGCGAACCCGTACTCGATGTTGGCCTGGAGCGAAGAGAGCGGCATCGAGCCCATGCGGGTGTCGAGCCGTCGGCTCATTTCCGCTCCGCCCAGGCGACCGGACAGCAGGATGCGCACGCCCAGGGCGCCCGCCTGCATCGCGGCCTCCGCCCGCATCTTCACCACGCGCCGGAACGAGGCGCGCTTCTTGATTTGCTCGGCCACGGCCTCGCCGACGAGCTGTGCATCGACGTCCGGATTCTTGATCTCGATGATGTTGATCGAGACCTTGCGCCCGGTCATGTACTGGAGCTCTTCGGTCAGGCGATCGACCTCGGCGCCCTTGGGGCCGATGACGAGGCCGGGGCGGGCCGTCTTGACCACGACCTTGAGTTCCTCGCGCGTCCGCTCGATGTGGATGTCCGAGACCGCGGCGAAGGGCGGCGTGCGGTTGAGGCGCTTGTCCACGAACTTGCGGATCTTGTAGTCCTCGACCAGCAGCTCGCCGTAGAGCGCCTTGGGCGCATACCAACGGCTCTTGTGCGCCTCGGTGATGCCCACGCGGAAACCGAAGGGATGTGTCTTCTGTCCCATGTGTGATTTCCCTTAGCGGGCCTCCTCGACGCCGACGACGATGTGGCTGGTCCGCTTGAGGATGGGGTGCGCGCGCCCGCGATCCTTGGGCTGAAAACGCTTGATGCTCATCGCCGAATCCACGCGGCTCTCGGCGACGAAGAGTCTGTCCACGGCGGCCTCGGCGGCCTCGGCGTCGGCGATCGCCGCGTCCAGAGTCTTTTTCACCATCACCGCCGCCCGCTTGGGGTTGAACTCCAGCAGCGCCGAGGCTTCGTCGACGCGCCGCCCGCGGATGAGTGCGGTCAGCAGCCCAGCCTTGCGGGCGCTGGAGCGAGCGAAGCGGAATCGGCTGGTGAACCGCGCGATGTCCTTGGGGCGGCAGCCGAGCACGGTGGCCATGGCGTCCATCTCGGCGGGCGTGCAGCGCGGGTGATCGCGCCCCGCGAGCCAGTTGCGCACCTTCGAGAGCGAGACGCCCGCCTGCTTGCGTCGCTGGCTGCGCGGCAACGCCCCCGCCAGCTGCTCGGGGCTGACGCCGTTATTCTCGGCGAGTGATCTCAATCTTTGAGCGTTGATCCTCACGGTGTGGTCCTGTGTGGTGGCGTGGTGGCTTCAAGCCGCCGGCGCGGGCCGGGCGGCGCGGCGGATCATTCCTCCGCCTTCTCGCCCTCCTTGATGCCTTCCTTCTTGTTGGTGTGCCCGCGGAAGATGCGCGTGAACGAGAACTCGCCGAGCTTGTGCCCGACCATGTCCTCGGTGACGAAGACGTCGTTGAAGACCCGCCCGTTGTGAACCTTGAACGTCATGCCGACGAACTCGGGCACGATGGTGCAGTCGCGAGACCATGTCTTGATGGGCTCGCGCCGGTTCATCTGGCGCAGGGCCTCGACCTTGCGGAAGAGCCCCTCGTCGACGTACGGACCTTTCTTGAGCGATCGTGCCATCGTCTGTTCCTGATGCCTGGTGCCCGGTCCCCGTTCCCTTTACTTGAGCTGCCCGTAGCGCACGCTCTTGCGGCGCCGGATGATGAGTTTTTCCGAGAACTGCTTGCGATTGCGCGTGCTCCCGCCCTTGGAGGGCACGCCCGTGGCGCTGACCGGCGGGCGATTGCCCTTGCTGCGCCCGGCGCCGCCGCCCAGCGGGTGAATTCCGTGGTGCATCGCGACGCCGCGCGTCTTGGGGCGACGCCCGAGCAGGCGCGCGATGCCGGCCTTGCCGTAGATGCGCTGGCCCTGATCGGCGTTGCCGACCTGCCCGATCGTGGCTCGGCAATCGAGCGGGACGCGCCGGATCTCGCCCGATGGCAGAACCAGCGTCGCGTACTCATCCTCTTTGTTGCTCAGGCGCGCGTACATGCCCGCCGCGCGGCACATCTTCGCGCCGCGCCCGGGCGCCAGCTCGACGCAGTGAACGTCCAGGCCCGTCGGGATGTCGCGGAACCGCATGCAGTTGCCGGTCTTGGGTTCGATCGGCTGGTTGGAGGCGAGCACGGTCTCGCCCACGCGCAGCCCCGCGGGCGCCGGGATGTACCGCTTCACGCCGTCGGAATACTCGATGAGCGCGATGTGGCAGGATCGATTGGGATCGAACTCGATGCCGGCGACCTTGCCTTCGATGTCGTTGCGATCCAGGCGACGGAAATCCACGCGCCGATAGAGGCGCTTCACGCCGCCGCCCCGACCGCGCATCGTGATCACGCCCTGGTTGTTGCGCCCGCTGGCGCGCACGAGGGGGGTGAGCAGCGATTTCTCGGGCCGCTTCTTCGTGACCTCGGAGTGCATGTTCACCGAGGCGTTGCGCCGTCCGGCGCTGGTCGGTTTGTATGTGCGGATGGGCATGCGTCTGTCTCGCGCCGTGGGTCCCGGCTTCAGATCAGTTCAATGGTGTCCTTGGGGTGGATGCGCACGATGGCCTTCTTCGAGAGACCGCCCTTGACCAGCCCGTACTTGGTGCGCCGGTCGCGGGCCTTGTGGATCACGGTGTTCACGCCGACGACGCGCACCTTGTACAGGTCCTGCACGGCGCGCCTGATCTCGTCCTTGCGCGCGCCCGTCGCCACCAGGAACGAGTAACGCTTGGACTCGTCGGACTGAACGGTGCTCTTCTCCGAGAGCAGCGGACGCTTGATGATGTGGTGCGATTTCATCAGGCGGCCTCCTTCTTCTTCACGCCCTTGGCGGACTTGTCGGTGCGCGAACCGGGCCCGTCGATCCAGGCCTGGAGGTCCTCGCGGGCGATCACCACGAAGCGGTGGTTGAGCAGGTCGAAGCACGTGATCTGCCGGCTGTTCACGACCGTCACGCCGTCCACGTTGCGCGCGCTGAGCCGGGCGTTGGCGTTCTCAGGCGCGAGGGCCACGAGGCACGAACGGTCGACCTTGCAGGCCGCCAGCAAGTCCTGGAACGCGCGGGTCTTGGGCTCGCCGAAGGCCAGCGAGTCGATCACCCGCACTTCGTTGTCCATCAGCTTCGCGAGCAGCGCGTTGCGGTTGGCCTTGCGCCGCATCTTCAGCGGCATGTCGAGCCGGTAGTTCTCTCGCGTGCGCGTTTTGGCGAAGGCGCGTCCGCCGCCGCGCCGGATGGGCGTGCGAACAGGGCCCATTCGGGCGTTGCCGGTGTGCTTCTGCTTGTAGATCTTGCGGGTGGAGCCCTCGACCATGCCGCGCGACTTGGTCCGGGCCGACCCCTGGCGCAGGTTGGTGTGGTACCGCACGAAGGCCTGCTTGAGCAGCGCGTGATTGACCGCACCGCCCAGGGCCTGCTCGTCGACGTTCATCACGCCGACCTGCTTTCCGCTCTTGTTCAGGACGGGGATTTCCATGGTGGAATCTCGCTCGTCGATCGCCTCGGGTGAGCCCTTCGGCCGACGCTATATGCGCCGTCGTATGGGGCTCGTCGCCTCGCCCGCGCGCGCTTCGTTCACACATGGAGCGGCGTCGGGTCTGACTCGGCGGGGCTGTTTGTGCCCGCCCGGCGGTATCCGCTTGGGACCGTCCGGACCGGCGGGGGCGCGATCATTCGTGCGCCCCGCCGCGGGGGATCAACGTGTCAGCGGCCTCCCTTTTCTTTGGCCCCCGCCTGCACACGGGCCTTGCCGCGGTAGAGGCGTCGGGGAGTGCGGATCTCAAGCAGCGATGTGTTGGAGCCGGGGACCGGTCCTTTGACCAGCAGCAGCCCGTTCTCGGCGTCGATGCGCACAACGTCGAGCGAGCGAACCGTGATGCGCGCCGCGCCCAGGTGCCCCGCCATGCGGATGCCCTTCTTGTTGTTGCCGCGGCCGCGGTCGTTGGCGCGCCCGCTGATCGAGCCGGGCGAGCGGTGCTTGCGCTCGGTGCCGTGGCTGGCGGGCATGCCCTTGAAGTTGTGGCGCTTCATGACGCCCGCGAAGCCCTTGCCCTTGCTCGTGCCGATCACGTCCACAAAGGCGAGCCCCTCGAGGGCCTGAACCGTGATCGTCTGTCCCAGCGAGTAGGAACCGATTTCCTTCTCGTTCACGCGGAACTCGCGATGGTGGCGCTTGGGACCGCAGGATGCCTTCGCGTCGTGCCCGATCATCGGGATCGTCGAGTTGCGCGGCTTCATGTCGCCGAAGCCGATCTGCACGGCGTTGTAGCCGTCCTGGTCCTGCGTCTTGATCTGCGTCACCACGCACGGGCCGACCTTGACGACCGTCACGGGCACGGCGCTCCCGTCCTCGCGGAACACGCGAGTCGTGCCGATCTTCGTTCCCAGTAGAGCGAGGCCCATGGTTCGTTTCTTTCGAGGTCGGAGAGCGTGTCTGTGAAAAGGCCGGCCCGGGTTCCTCCGGACCGGCCTGTGGTCCTACGCCTTGATCTTGATGAAAACGCCCGCGGGGACGACGAGGCGGTTGAGGGCCTCGACGGTGCGGGCGTTCGGTTCCGTGATATCGATGATGCGCTTGTGGGTCCTGATCTCGAACTGTTCGCGCGATTTCTTGTCGATGAACGGGCTTCGAAGCACGGTGTAACGCTCGATGCGCGTGGGCAGCGGGATCGGCCCGGCCACCTTCGCGCTCGTGCGCTTCGCGTGGTCGACGATCTCCCGCGCCGAGGCGTCCAGCGCCTGGTGGTCGTACGCCTCCATCCGGATTCGAATCCGTCCGCCGCTCATCGCTTGCACTTCCGTCCTTGTTCGAGCCCGGCGCGGGGCACGCGCCGAGGCCGCCCTCCCGATCGTGATGCGACAAGAACCCGCCGACGCCGAGCCTGCGCCCGATGACGACGGCCTGTCGCGGTCCCGATCTCTGGAAGACGGGGTCCACCACCCCGGGGCCCTTGCCCAGGAGCGAGGGGTAAGTGTCGCCCGCTCCCCCCTTTCTGTCAAGCGCAGCGAGGTTTTTCAGCGCTCCAAGAACGAAGTCCGACCCTGACGAGCGGCCTCCTGGACACCCTGGCGGATCCGGGGCGCGCATCGGCCGATATAGCATCGAGTCATGCCATCCAACCATCCCAACCGACTGAAGCTCGGATTTGCGCGGCTGGGTGGGTGGTCCCTGCCATGTTCCATCGCCACGCTGCTACTCGCGGGCTCGGTTCTGGCTCAGACCACCACCCGAAGGTCTGCCCCTCCGAGTACCCCGGCCCCTCGTTCGGGGCCCAGCCAACAGGCCCCGTCTCGGCTCGCTCTCGCCACCGATGCCCCGTTCGAGATCCCCAGCCTCGGTCTCTCGATCTACCTCCCTGAAGAGTCCGGTGTGGACATGTCTCGGCTGGAAGGCGGCCGCACCACGGTCATCATCCGGCCCCTCGGCGCGGACCAGACCTGGGTGTTTCAGGTGCACAACTCGATCAGCTCCGACCGCACGCTGACGCTCGGAACCGCCGTCGACAACATCGTCTCGCAGCGCCAGTCGCTGCGCGTGCTGCGCGACCGGCAGGGCAACACCGTTTCACAGGTCCGGGCGTTCGACCGAGTCGACAATCTCGTCGCGGCCCAGCACCCCGCACAACGCGTCTACCTCGATGTGCCCGCTGATCCTTCCGTTCCCGTCAGCGGCTACACCCTCTTCCACACGGGACCCGGGCAATTCGTCATCTTTCAGATGGACTGCGCCGCGCCCATCTTTCCGAAGGTGCGCGAGCTCTACGAAATGCTCGTGGCCTCTGCGCAGTTCCGCGACCCGGACGAGCTGAACTCCGACCGTGCCGCCGCGCTGCTCGCGGGCGAGGCGCTGCTCAAGCGCCTGGAGCCGGCTGATTTCGACGCGGTGATGGATGACGCCCCCCGCTTCCTTCGCGTGTACACCCCGGCGCCGAGCGGAGCCGCGGGCGATGCGGCGGAAGTCGCGTACCAGCGCGTGCAGGCGCGAAAGGGACAGGCGGGCGAACTCGACCCGGAAAAGAAGAAGACGAGTTGGAAGGGGGCGGACAAGGAGGAAGGCTGGCTCCTTCGCATCGAGGCCCGTTCGCTCGCGCAGGACAGCGTGGTGGACACGGTCTCTTCGTTCTTCCTGTCGCGCGACCGGCGACGCGAACTCTGGTCGATCCTGATGGTCGTGCGCCGTGGCAAGGACCGAGAGGCCTGGACCGAGACCGGCATCCGGCGCGATGACAATCTCACCGTCAAGACCGCGCGAACCGGCGCCGAGCCCACCAGCGTCGATTGGTCGCCGCTGCCGAAGGCGTACCTCTCGCGCGTGGAGTGTCTCCTGCTCCCGCGTCTGGTGGCGCGAAAAGACATTCCGGGCATCTTCGGCTTTTACACCTACGAATCCGCGCTGGCCAAAATGACGCTGCGCCGCGAGACCTGCTCCAAAGAGACGACCGGCGCCTGGACAATCTCAAGCCAGCAATCGGAGAACAGCCAGCCGCTCGCCGGGACCTACGACGCCTCGGGCTGGCTCATCCGGCGGGTCGCGGCGGATGGCACGATCGTCGAGCCGAGCGACCTCGCGCGATTGCGCCGCATCTGGGCCGACAAAAAGCTGCCACTGGATTGATCGCTGGGACTCAGGCGCCGGGCGAAGGCTGGGGTTCGCCTTGCGGCTGAGGCTCTGCTTCCGGCGGAGGCTCGCCTTCGGGAGCAGGCTGGGGCTCGCCAGAGTCGTCGGGCTGCGGTTCAGCCGATTCGGGTTCGCTCGGCGACTGTTCTGGGTCCACAACCGGCGCTTCACGCTTGCCACCGAGGCGCTCATACATCGCCGCCGCGCCGAGGGCGAGGAACTGGAATTGCTCGTTGATGCCGCCCGTCCCGCCGCCCGCCGATTCAAACGCCGTGCGGGCCCGGTCGTATCCCTCCATCGCCGTTTGGGCGGAAGCCTTGGATTGCTCGCGGATTGACGCGGCGTCGCGCCCGATCACGTCGCGCTCGGGAAGGTCCGGCGCGGCTGCCGCCTGCTCGAGCAGGGTCGCGACGCGCCTAAGGCTCTCGCTGCGTTCGCGGTGCAGCGCCGCCGCCGATTGAACGAGGCCGCCGATCGCCGCCTGGGCGGTGGCCCGCGCCCCGCCGTCCCTGGCTGAGGAGATTTTTGACACGGCGGATTCGTAGCGCTTGATCGCATCCTCGAAAGCGGGCGACACCTGCTCGTCGAGCAACGCGCAAACTTCCTTGAGATTCGCCCCAAGCAGCGTCGCGGTCTTTGACGCTCCTTCGGCCGACCGGGCCGACTCCTCCTGGCGCGATCGGGCGAGGTCCGCGGCTCGTTGTTTGGCCCGCTCCAGGGCAGCGACGCGAGATTCCGCCCGGACGATTCGAAGCCGGATTTCCTCGGCTTCCGGTTCAATGCGGGCCGCCTGTGCATCGGTCACGTCTGCCTGCTTGAGGATCAGGTCGGACTTGCGCCTCAAGGCGGTGGCATCCGAAACCAGCTGCAATCGACGCTGCGCATCGGCGCTCAGCGCTTCGGCGCGAAGCGAGGCCTCGGCCTCGCTCTCTTTCCTCGCGTTGGCACGCATGGACTTGGCGCTGTTTCGGAGTTGCGCCACCTTCGCCTGGTTCGCGTCGAGTTCCCGCTGCGCCATTTCGCGGTCCCTCTTCTGTTCCGCGATCTGCGAATCGAATGCCTCGATTTCGCCCGCCGGGTCGTAGCCCTTGCTCGCCTCCGACAACGCTCGCTGCTGCCGGTACAGGTTGAGCGTGGCCTGCGACCCGGTCACCGCACGCAGCAACTCTGCGTCCAGCCCGCGATACCGATCGGCCGCCACGAGCCCTTGAGCACCCAGCGCCTGCGCGGCGAGCGAGTGGGCCATCGCTACGGAGGGCGAATCTCCGCTCCCGATTTGCCCCAGGTCCGACGCCACATCGCCGGCGCTCTTCTCGATCAGCGGTGCGGGTGGCGCTGCCGCTCCACCGGAGGAAAGCGCCGTCAGCGTGTTGCGCGCTCGGGCGATCGAGGCGCTCGGGTCCGCCTCGCCGGAACATGCGGCGAGCACGATTGCGGCAAGCACCGGACCGCCCCACGCGCACGCCGGCGCGGCGCGAAGCACTCGCATCACGCGCCGAGAATCATGGAACCGACTCATTTTCATCGCACCTGGCTCGGAATTCAGAGTTGTCTCAATGCCCCGCGCTGTGAGGGACGGGGCCAGTCTAGCACGCCGGTCTCTCCGCTCCCGGCGCGGAAAAGGTTGCAGGCGCGGCGTCAGCGCTCGACGGGTTTTTCCGGCGGCGAATGCGGTGCATCGGAATCGGCGCGTTCTCCGGGCGGCGAGTATTCGATGGGGAACTCGGGGCGCGGCCTGTACATGGACCGGATCCATTCCACCGCCTGCTCGAATCGGCGCTCGTTCCGATTGCGAAAAGCCGGGCGCCAGCCGGGGACATCCGGATGCGGAGCGCTCGAATCATCGCGTGGCAAGGACATCTGGAGCAAGACGGATTTCTCGGGCTCCTCGTAGTTGATGAGCCTCTGGCCGTCCTTCGTCACGAATCGTTCGAGGATCAGGAAGTTCGTGTACACGCTCGCGTCAGATGTCGGCCGGTAGTTGGTCAATTGGAGCCGTCCGGCCTGCGAGCCCCCGTGGCACCGCGTCGTGGCACACGTATTCACCAGCCACGCCGCGTGTACGTGATCTCGAAAGAGCCGCATGGATTCCGGCTGGTCGAGCACCTGCACCTCTGCATAGAGATCTCGGGCGCGCAGCCTGAACATCAGGTCCAGAATCTCCTGAGGCGGCTTGCTCATGAAGCGGGCCCGCCCATCGCGAGTCGCTGGAATCAGGGGGTCGTCCGCGTATTGCGTGAGCAATCGCTGAATGGTCTCGCGGCCGATGACCAGCCGAGGAGGGTTGCTGAGGTCCACCTCGTACACCTTCATCAGGTTGATCTGCTCCGGCGACAGGAGCGGGAAATCCCCGGGCCTCGGGCGGGTCGGAGCGGGTGGGCGTTCCGTCGGGGCGGGCGGGTTCTCGGGCTCCTGACGTGTGCGCCCGGCGAGAGCGGCCTGCTGCTCCACTTCTCGATGCAGCCGGATCGCCTCGCCGTGCGTGGGATCGCGACCGAGCACGTGCTCAAGTTCGCGGACGGCTTCCGCGTACAGACGCCGACGTTGGAGCCATTGGGCGAGCAGCACAAGCCGGTCGAGGTCCGAATCGGCGATCAATGCTCGCATTTGGCGGTAACGATCCAGGGGCGGATCGAGCACCACGAGACGCTCGACGCTTTCTCGCACAATCGAAACAACGATGCCGGCGATTCGCACTCGCAGGCTTTTCCCGTCGTCGCTCACGAATTGCGCTTCGAAGCGCTCCCCTTCGGACTTCATCACCACGAGCACGTCTTCCCCGGACGCCGGGGCGCGTCGAGTTCCGGGAAGGTCCGGCTCTGGGAGGGCGGATGGAGCAGGCGCCGGATTGTCAGGCCGCGTCAAATCCTGGGGTTCGCCGCGGCGTTCTGCCGGCGCCTCGGTGGGTGGGGTCTCGGGCTGCGCCGCAGCGAATGCGGTCACTGTCGCCGCAGCGACCACGACGGCGATCAGGCCGTGGACCACACCGTCCGTGACACGGGACGCCTCCCCGACGGGGGCCGGTCCAGGTGGAATCCGAGGTCCGGCGGAAGGGCGGCCAGCGGGGACGAACCCATCCTTGGGACTAGGGTTATGGCACGAATTACCTATCTTCACATTGTTAAGACCGGTTTTTTTGCCTGAGGGTTCCCATCACGCCGGGAGTTGGTGTATATTTCCCTTGACGTGTTTCTTCCCTCCTACCCACCGTACTTCCCCCGGTATGGTGGGTTTTTCCTTTTTTGACACTCGCGTTGCGTTGTTCCGGCCCCGCAGGATTGGCCGCCCGCCGAGCCTGTAGCTGCGCTCGTATGGCCCGCCTTGGTTCCATCGAGGGCGCGATCCTCATTGGCGCGGCGGTCTGACAACCACCAGCCCCAGCATTCGGCCCTCGGTTTCGAGTTGTGCCTGAACGAGCCTCTCCGGGCGCTCGGTCGCAAAGAAACCGCCGGCGCGGAACTGCTCGTTGTACTCGTTGCGGAATTCCTTGAGCGAAAGCGTGACTGTCTCACCGATCTCAATGCCCTCAATTAGGCGTGAGAACGATCCGTTGATCCACAGCGTGCTGGTCCCGATGGATCGAGCGGTGGTGTTGGTCACCCGGATCTGCGTGCTGTCCCGCACCACTTGAATGTTCAGGGTCTCAGTCTGGGTCAACTCCATCGGATAAGGTCGCCCGCTCCCGGAGACCCTCGTCCGGCAAGCCGGGAGCGCCACGACGCCGAGACCAATCAGCGCCAGCGCCGTAACTTGATGGCTCCACATGCCCATGGTGGCGCCAGTCTATAGTCGCTCCGATGGGGATTTGCGGCAACAACGCGACTCCACCGGGACCGGCAGTGGCTCCCGGGGTCGAGGAGATCGATGCGGGGTCGGTCGCTCGAAGCTTTCGGCTGGACCCGCGCATTCCCGCGGCCATCCCGGGATTCGATGCTCCTTTTTTCCAGGCAGGGCTGGCGGGCTATTCCGACGCCGCGATGCGCGTCGTCGCGCGACGCCACGGCTGTCCGTTCTGCGTCACCGAGGCGCTGCTGGATCGAACCCTGCTGGCCGGCGGCCGCGGGTTCGATAAGGCCGATCTGGGCGACATCGCGGAGAACGTGCCGGGCGGCGAGGAGGATCATCCGCTCGCGGGACAGATCATGGGCAGCGACCCGGATGAGATGGCCGCCGCCGCCCTCAAAATGATCGAGCAGGGGCTGCGGCCGGCCCGCGACTACCGGGAACTCAGCGACAGCGGCGACGAAGAGTCGACACCCTTGTCTGCGGAGTGCCAAGTCGCCGCTCGCACCTTTGCATGCATCGACGTGAACCTCGCCTGCCCGGTTCGAAAGATTCGCAATAAGGCCCGGGGAGGGCACTGGCTGCGCGAGCCCGCAGGCGCGATGGAGATTCTTCGCGCCGTCAGGCTCGCCGTGCCGCGCTCCATCCCGACCACGGTCAAACTCCGGCGAGGGAGCGACGACTCTCCGGAGGCCGAGCGGAACTTCCTGCGGATCTTCGACGCCGCGTACGAATTGGGCTACTCGTGGGCAACGGTCCACGGGAGAACCGTGGAGCAGGCCTATGTCGGGCCATCCCGCTGGACATTCCTGCGAGACCTCGTGCGCCGTTATCCGGATCGGCTGATCTTCGGCTCGGGCGATGTCTGGAGCGTGAACGACATCTTCCGGATGCTCGCGTACACCGGTGTTCACGCGGTGTCGGTCGCTCGGGGCTGCATCGGAAACCCGTGGGTCTTCCGTCAGGCGCGCCGGATGCTCGCCGGGGAGCCGCCCGCGCCGCCTTCGCTGGCGGAGCAGCGGCAGGTCATGGACGAGCACGCGGCATTGTGCGCGGCGATCTACGGCCCGCGGCACGCGGGACGACTCATGCGCAAGTTCGGCATCCGCTTCGCCGTGCACCATCCAAGTGCCGAGGATTTGCGACGCCGCGTGATCGCGGTCCGCGATCTGGACGACTGGCGCACCATGCTCGACGAGTTCTTTGAGGCGTCGGAGGGACCGACACCGGCTCGCCAAGCCTGTGCTGTCGCCGCTGTCTGAGCGTCCTTTCCCGCATCGACGCGTTGGTGCGCACACGCGCCGTTGATCTTCAGGATTCTCTTCAATTCCGTGGCGAATCCGCGCCCGACTTTCTTGCGGGAGCGCGGATCGGTGCAACACTTTCATTGCTTGCGTCCGCTGCACGGGCCGACGCTCTGAAAGCGGAGCCATCTGCAATGAATAGATTCGTTCGCGCGGCAGCGCTGGCTGTGCTGCCGCTCGTTGCCGGGGCGTGCGCCCCACCCGGCGCCATCGGCCCCACGGTTGGGTTTGAACGGCAGGCTGCCCGGCTTCTGGCGGAGGCGAACGCCCAGGATCAGGACTTGATCCATCGCCTGCTGCTTGCCCAGCTCCACTCGGCGCGCACACTCCTGCTCGGGCGCATCCACCGGGAGATCATCTCGCACGGGTACATCAACGCCGACGGCGCAGCCGCTTCGCACGTCCTTGAGGGCGACTTGGCGTTGCAAGCGCCACCGTCCGCCCTCGCGGCGGAAGTCCGCGCGGGGCACATGACGCTCGGGGAAGCCAGATTGTTTCTTGAGGACTACGCACTCGCGTCGCGTATGAGCGATCGGGGTGAAACGAGCCGGGCCATGCTGGCGCGCCTCGGCCCCGTGCGTCGGCACGACGAGATGGCAGCTGCGCTAGAACGAGCCCTCGCCGAGCGCGCGGATGCGATCCGCCGCCTCTTCGCTGAGTTGGAATCTGCCGGCACGGCTCTCGACCGGTACGCGACTCCATCGCCGGCGCCGGGGAGCGCGGCTCGGGCCGCGGGCGCCTCCATCGCGCCGCTCCTGATCGCCGCTCACGTCCGCGATCCCCAGCGGCGCATCGAGATCGGGCACGCGCTGAACGAACTGATGGAATCGGTCTTAGAGCCCCTATCAGAATGAACCCGGGAGGGCGCGGGCACAGATGAGGACGCAGCCGAGAGTGAGGAAGGCCTGATGGATGTCGCCGCGGCGCTCGTAGCGGATGCGCAGCCGTCGGA
>Ga0187894_10000434_pt1 | contig 56222 bp, 55 predicted proteins | sample GBC1701081metaG_FD_136650 | JGI IMG/M metagenome (GOLD analysis project Ga0187894, IMG submission 136650) | White microbial mat communities from a lava cave in the Kipuka Kanohina Cave System on the Island of Hawaii, USA - GBC170108-1 metaG ...
AAATGGCGGCTGCACTAGATAGTCTTGGGGGTTGGGATCATCGGTGCCATCATATGGATCTTCTAAGGCATACAGATGCTCCAGCTCGTAATCTGTTGCTTCTTTTCTGGGCCGCATCATGTAGAGCCCCTCCACATTCTCCACCGTCTTGTAGATGAACTCGCCCGCCTCGGTCTTGCAGAGATGATCGAAATACTCCTGGGGCGTCATCCCCGGCTTGTAGCCGCTGTCTTCCGGCACGGGATTGGGAATTTTGATCGAATGCGCGAAGCGCCCTTCTTCGGTGGCGAGCGGATCAGCAGGCTTCAGCTTGGCGACCCCACCACAGACTTCGTTCGCATCCAATTTTCGTTTCGCACAGGCCGCTTCGATTTCTTTGATCGCCTTCCGAAACCGTTCCCCTGGTGTCTCCGCAAAACTCAGGCAGGCCGAGAGCAGCCCCGGAAGGAGACCAACCAGCAAGACGGAGAGTAATGGTTTCCTCATGTCGTTATCCTTTCTTGCTCCATCCTCGAAACGGAAGTATTTCGGCACCCGTATGTATAAAAAGCAGCGGAACCAGAAAAGGGGGACATTCTACATTTCCACCAGCTTCTGTGGCTGGTCGATCGACCGGAGACTCGCATCCAGTTCTCACAGCGCCGCCGTCACCATAGTCCATGTCATGCCACCGCCCCTAATCTCATGACCGTCTACTCGCGAGTTTCGCTTTTCGCCTTCGGCTGCCGTGCATCGCGCATACTGACGAACACTTGCTGAATCTGCTGATGCAAGCGTGCCAGCACGTCTACACCCATGGCCACGCGGGTGACGAGGGCGCCCTCCAAGCCTTTTGGCGCAGCTTGGCCATCCTTTGCGGTTTTGGCGATCGCGGCGAGCACTGTGGACTCGATGAATCCGAAATCCACATAGGCAATCCCCTGCGCTACGCCGACGTTCGTGTAGTTCGTTGCTCGCGGCTGCGCAGAGGACTCACTCGGTTTCAAGCGTACATTCAACGCGATGGGCTGGTCTTTGGTATCACTCATGCTAGGCAGCTCCTTGTGTGACAGACGAGGGGGGGGGTTACGTCTCCAATGCGGCGGTATGCGAATAGAAATATAACTTGTAAGTATGTATTCCAAATAGAAAGGTACACGAATGTACAAAGGCATTTGGCCCCTGTCAAGAATTAATTTTGTGGATTGCTTTGGCTCACACCAGTCAGCGTTGTCACTGAATTGAGAATCGCGCGTCTGCAAAATCGGATACGTCGGCCGATTGTTGCGTGAGCTTAAAAACGGAAAGTGTTCCTTTCGGAAAGCTGTCACTTAACGAGCAAGTGGAGTTGTCGTTTACTGCCACTTCTGGCTAGGACGCTCTGCATCCCTGAGAAAATGCAGTGTCTGCGCAGTCTGGATGCGAGACAGGCTCAGTCTCCTTATAATGGTGCATACCGCCATGTCTGAGCGTGCGCCTTGCTGTTTCCTCGTTTCCCACCTACAATGCAGCTTCCTGCGAGGCTCTCATGTCTTTCACGATTCGCCCTTTCCCCCGCTTCCCTGCGCCAAGGCGGTCTCTAGATCAGGAGTTTGGCATCGAGACGGTTCAGACTTCGAACCATGCACAGACTCGATCGATTCATTATGTGAGGCGATTGGTGAACGACTCGATTTGAAAGAACGGGGCATGACGCTTCTGAAGGAATGGTGGAGGTGGTTTGGACGGCAAAGCCCGCTCAACAAAATTATCATCGTTGGTTTTTCTGCTTCGTTGGTGCTGTTTCTCATTCCATTGGTTGTGTCCTGGTTCATGCCGACGCCTATCCATGTCGGTGTCGCCTTCTACACATACGAGCGTGCCTTCGTTCTGGAGGGGAACACGAAGGCCTATTTTTATGAAAATCGTAACTTGGTGTCCGATTGCAGTCTCCGGCGAATAGAGCAGACATTGCCGAAAGGCCGAGCCAAGACTCCTGATCCGCAGTCCTGGGTCTTGATCAAGTTTCTCGTTGAAAATGTGACGGATCAGCGCATTACGAATCTCCGCATAGACATCAAGTCTCCTCTCCTGCTTCCCACCACAACACTGTTCGCGACATCGAATTTGGAAGCGACTGGGGCGTGGGACGCTACGGCGAAAGATGCCTCACGTGTGTATGTCATCTCTATACCGACCATTGAACCAATGAACTCAGCGGTGATCAGTGTGAAGACTCCGATCGACGAGACGTTGCGTCAGTTGATCTATATGGACCGGGGCCGGGTGACGATCCAGGTGCCCTATCTGTCGGCGGACCAATTTGGGACGTTTCCACTCAAAATCTCTCGCCTCAACGCCATGAAGATTTTGAACCGAGAGAGTGTGCTACGAGCCGGCGACGAAACGTTCGCGAATGAAAAGATTGAATTTACGATGCTCCGTCCCGACGAACCCGATCTGAAGGATGAAGCCGTGCCGTATCAGCTTCTTTCGAAAGCGCACGTATGCCCGGAAGGAACAGCGGGCGATTGGTAGTATTAAGCATAATTGTTGATCGATTTATTCTGTGATGCGTAGTTGACAGCGGAGAGACTCCAGGGCTACACAGCACATATGACTATTCATGCTCTTGCCGGAAGACCTGCGCCGGTAACGGTCCTCGTCGATGCATCGAAGCTCATCGCGGCCTATACTTCAGAGAAACCCGATTCTATGGTGCGCGAGGAACGAGTAGCCTTTGGTACGTCTGGACATCGGGGCTCCTCCTTCAAGCGAAGCTTTAATGAATGGCATGTCCTGGCCGTCACGCAGGCGGTTTGTGAATATCGAGCGGGCCAGGGTACCAATGGGCCTCTGTATCTCGGTAGGGATACACACGCTCTCTCGGAACCAGCTTGTGTGAGTGTGCTCGAGGTGCTGGCCGCAAACGATGTTGGGGTGATGATCGATCAGGGTGGCGGATATACCCCTACTCCGGTCATCTCTCACGCGATTCTTACCTATAATCGTGGGAGAACATCGGGGCTCGCCGACGGCATCGTCATCACCCCCTCCCATAATCCACCGGAGGACGGCGGCATCAAATACAACCCGCCTCATGGTGGGCCGGCTGATGCCCAGGTGACGAAATGGATTGAGGATCGCGCAAATGCCTTCCTGGCCGCTGATCTGCAAGGCGTGAAGCGTATGTCGTACGACCAAGCCTGTCGTGCGAGCACAACTCACCTGCATGATTACCCCGGCGCCTACATCGGTGATCTCGCGCAAATCATCGACATTGACGTGATTCGATCAGCCGGGTTGAAGCTCGGGATCGATCCGCTCGGCGGGTCCGGTGTGGCGTATTGGAAACCGATTGCTGAGCGCTACGGCTTGAACATCGAGATCGTGAATCCTTCCGTCGATCCAACCTTTCGTTTCATGCCGCTCGATTGGGACGGCAAGATTCGTATGGACTGTTCTTCCCCCTATGCGATGGCGAATCTCATCGCGCTGAAAGATCGCTTCGATATCGCCTTCGGCAACGATGCCGACAACGACCGGCACGGAATTGTTACCCGCTCTGCCGGCCTGATGAACCCCAATCACTACCTCGCGGTGTCTATCTTTTACCTCTTTTCCAATCGTCCAGGCTGGAAGCCCAAGGCCGGCATCGGTAAGACGCTCGTCAGCAGCAGCCTGATTGACCGCGTGGCGGCCAAGCTGGGACGCAACTTGGTCGAAGTGCCAGTCGGCTTCAAATGGTTTGTGAATGGATTGTTGGATGGCTCGCTTGGTTTTGGCGGAGAGGAAAGCGCGGGGGCCTCGTTTCTTCGTCGCGATGGATCCGTTTGGACAACTGACAAAGATGGCATCATCATGGATCTTCTGGCCGCGGAGATGATGGCCAGGACCGGACGTGATCCGGGTGAACTGTACCGAGACCTCACCAACGAACTCGGAGAGCCAGTGTACGAACGGATCGATGCGGCCGCGACGCCGGCGCAGAAAACCATTTTGTCGAAACTCTCACCGGGTCAGGTGCAGGCCACAGAGTTGGCCGGCGACACAATCGTCGCAAAACTGACGGCAGCCCCCGGCAATGGCGCGTCGATCGGTGGGCTCAAAGTCGTCACCGAGCAAGGCTGGTTCGCCGCGCGCCCCTCCGGTACCGAAGACGTGTACAAACTCTACGCCGAAAGCTTCAGAGGGAAAGACCATCTCACGCGGATTCAGGAAGAAGCGCGGGCGTTGATTGGTAACGCCATAGCAGCAGGTAAGTAAGCCGCACCCGTTCTCGTTCACAATCGGCATGAGAGGCATGAATGTTTGAGATGGACAGCACAGCAATGTTGCTATGGGGGCTGCTGTTCGGATCAATCGGGTTTGGATTCTTTCTCTATGGGAAAAAACAAAAGGCAGTCGTGCCTCTCATTACCGGGATCGCTCTCTGCGTCGTTCCCTATTTTATTGCGAATGTCTATGCGCTTGTCATAGTCGGAGTGATCTTAATCGCCATCCCGTTTTTAGTACGAATATGAGACGGAACGAAGGAGCACCAGCATCGTAGGAGCGAGGCACGGGTCAGGGACAGATTCACACTACGCGCGGCATCCTCCTCTACCCATCCCCAAGGATCACATTCTACTCAAGTGGGCTCCAGAAGTTGTCTGCCAAACAGCGTCCCGGTTACCACCCCGTATGTTGTAGCCCGCTCTCTACCCAGAGTTCTCCCCTCCTGATGAAACCCGCCGCTCGCCGATTCCGAGTTGAAGCGCCTCCACATCCAACTCGTGCTCTAGACGATGCAGCACGTCATCACTAATGACACCGTCGTTTCGCAGGCGGATCACCGCAAGGCGTTCTGCCGTCAACGTCTCATGCCGCAAACGCTGGAATATCTCGATGGCTTTTGCCGTACACTCAGGAGCAGTGCCATCCTTGGTGTAACGCTGTACGCGGTCGCCATAGTGCACACGCATCTGATCGAGGTGTTCGGGATGGGGCCACCCTTCGCTCGCGACTTCATCCAGGCGTAAAAGTGCGGCCGTCGCCGCATGTTCGCGCGCCTGCATCTCCTCGCGTTCCAGCGTCCCGTCTTCCTTTAGCTTCAGGGCGCGGATCAGAGGTGCCAGTGATAAACCTTGTACTACTAATGTGGCGAGAATCACTGAGAATGTGATCAGTATGATCTCCGCCCGAAAGGGAAACGGGACTCCGGCTGCGGTTGTCAGCGGCAGCGCTAGCGCCGCCGCAAGAGACACAATCCCGCGCATGCCGGTCCACCCGATAATAAACAGAACCGACCAATGCGGCATTGGATCGCGCGCCCGCAGTGCGGGGCTGAACAGTCTCGGTATCCACGCAGCCAGCGGCACCCATATCATGCGTACCGCGATCGCGGTGACGCTCACGAGTGCCCCGCTGAGCATGAGTGGTACAAACATTCCGGATGGGATGGCTTCACGAAGGGCGCCGAGTTGCAGACCGATCAGAATAAAAATGAGCCCGTTGAGCACGAACACAAGAAAGTCCCATACGGCCCTTGCTTGAATCCGTGTCGTAGGCGCAACGGCCGCACTGAAATGTTGGCGAAGATAGAGACCTCCTGCCACGCAGGCTAGGACGCCGGACGCGTGAGCCTGTTCGGCCAAGACCCAGGCAATATACGGGGATAAGAGCGTGACCGCGATCTCACTGAAACTGTCCTTCATCAATCTCAGCGCCCAGCGGGCCACCACGCCGACCAAGAGTCCGACCACGACACCCACTCCCGCCGCTATGAAGAAATCCAGCACTGTGTCGCTCAAGATGAAGGTGCCACTAACCGCTGCCATGACCGCGGCGCGATACAGAATGAGCGTTGTCGCGTCGTTCACGAGACTCTCCCCTTCCAGGATCGTGACAATACGATGTGGAAGGCCTAATCGCTTGGCGATCGCAGTCGCCGACACGGCGTCGGGCGGTGACACAATGGCACCCAGCGCAATGGCTCCAGCCCAACCTAACCCTGGAAGCAAGATGTGCGCGACCATCGCGACGGCTGCGGTTGTCGCCAACACGAGTCCAACAGCCAGCAGGGTTATTGGGCGAAGGTTTGAGCGAAAATCGCGCCACGAGGTGAAGTAGGCCGCTGACCAGAGAATAGGAGGAAGGAAGACCAGGAACACGACATCAGGATCGAGTTGCAGCGTGGGTACGCCTGGAATGAGCCCTAAGACCAACCCACCGATCACGAGCAAGATGGGATAAGGAATCACGAGTTTGCGCGCGAACGCCGCAAGGGCGAGTACGGCTATCAGCAACAAAATAACCGTTTCGAGTTGGTGTAGGTTTTCCATATCGTATCAATGGTACGCGAATCGCACGTGTAAAGAACAGAGACATTCGTCACAGACCGTGGCGCGTGAAGCGCGAGATCCGGATCGTTTCTCGTGTTTATCCGGTCTATTCGGTTTGTTTGGTTGAACGAGACAAACCAGATGAACCGGTCTGGTCAGTCTCGCTGGGCTATCCTACGGGTGATGGATCGGTGACGAAGCGGAACTTACTTGGGAGGTGGAGAGCTCATGATCCGTCGAAAGACTTCTGCATACACGCCTGCCGGGGTGCTGGCCTTGGGATCTGCGAACACGGCTCGCCAGCGGTTCAATCCCATAACACCTTCTCCATAGGGTATCGTAGCCACCTGACTTTGATGCTCTGCGATGGCGGCCATCTTCTTGGCCATGTAGCGATCAATGTACTCAAGACGGTCCCAGGTCGTGAAGAGGCTCCAGATTTCGTACGCCCAAATGCCACCAGTTAGCACGATGCCGGCTTCAAGGACGCTTTCTCTCGCCAGCTTGCCGGCAAGGCGATGGGCCGGATGCCGGTCCAGCTCCTCGTCCAGCGTGTAGACCTCGCTCGGTCGGAGGCGAGCGAGTACCTCGACGAGTTTCCGTTTGACAGCTTTCGTGTTGATCTCGTCCGCCGCGTCGGGTTCGTCACAAAAGATCACATCTTTTACTCCCAAGACACCGGCGGCACGGAGAGCCTCCTCTCTTCTGACTTCGGCCATCCGCTGCTCCGTGAACGCGAATGGATTCGATGATCGGCCACCATTCGTGATGACGATGGAAGTAATCACAGCCATGGACTCCACCAGTTTGGCGGCCGTCCCGCCCATACCGATTTCCATGTCATCGGGATGAGCGCTGATGATGACGACGTTTTTGTTGTTGTGGCTCATGGCCGAGGCATATCCACTTCTGGGGTTACCTGTTGTTCTGCGTGGTAAGAGCTGCGGACGAGCGGGCCTGACTCAACATGGGTGAAGCCAAGGGCTCTCCCCTCCTCTTTAAGCATAGCAAACTCGCCGGGGTGGTAGAAATGGGCGACGGGCAGATGGTCTCTTGTCGGTTGGAGATACTGTCCAATGGTCATGATGTCGCAGCCGACGGAACGGAGGTCGTGCATAACTTCACGGGCTTCGTCCATGGTTTCTCCCATCCCGAGGATTAAGCCGGATTTGGTGCGCATGCCCCATTGCTTTGCCTTGCCGAGCAGCTCGATCGATCGCTGATATTTTCCTTGCGGTCTGATTGCCGGAAACAGCCGCCGGACGGTTTCGATGTTGTGATTCAGAATCTCCGGCTTCTCGGCGCAGACAATGGCGAGGGCTGTTTCACTTCCTTCGAAATCGGGAATTAAAACTTCAATCGTACAGTGTGGGCTGAGATCTCTGGTCTGCCGGATCGTTTCGGCAAAGATCGCGGCGCCGCCGTCTTCCAGTTCATCCCGATTTACCGAAGTGATTACGGCATGTTTGAGGCCCAACTCCTGGACCGCTTCTGCGACGCGACGCGGTTCTGCATGATCGACCGCCGGAGGTCGGCCTGTCACGACTGAACAATAATGGCAGCGTCTGGTGCAGATGTCGCCCAGGATGAGGAATGTCGCGGTGCGTGCGTTCCAACATTCCCATCGGTTCGGGCAACGCGCTTCTTCGCAAATGGTATGGAGATTGAGCCGCTCCATCGTCTGTTTGATGTCCAGGTAGTCTGGGCCGGTTTTCGCTTGGACTTTGAACCAGGGCGGAAGGCGCCTGGAAGCACTGAAGGTTGAAACTTTGGATGAGTCGGAGGGCGAAGACCTGAGCTGGTCGACCGGGATGAAGCTCATGGAGTCTCCTTGGGCATGAGTAACTCCAAGGGATGTTCAAGGATACGTTTAAATTCCTTCAAGAAGCTGGCCGCCTGCACACCATCCAGAGCCCGGTGGTCGCAAGATAACGTCATCTTCATGCGCCGGCCTGTCTTGACCATGCCGTCCTTGACGACAGGAATATCGCGGGTGGCGCCTACCGCGATGGACGCAGCCTGCGGTGGGATGAGGACCGCGATGAAGTTTTCCACATCGAACATTCCCAAGTTTGAGATCGAGAAGGTGGCATCGGTGTATTCCTGCGGCTGCAAGCGTTTGTCCCTGGCCCGGTCGATCAGCGTCCGCGATTCGGCCAAGATATCGCCCAGTGACTTCGCGCCGCAATTGCGGATGACCGGTGTGATTAAGCCGTCATCGAGACCGACGGCGATGCCGATATCGATGCGGGCATGTCGCCTGATGGCTTGGCCGGTGAACGACACATTGATTTCTGGATGGCGGGTGAGCGCAATCGCTGCGGTTTTGATCAGCAAGTCGGTGACGGAAGGATGGGTTGTTCGCTTCTGTTTCCACTGATCACGAAACCGCTCTGCCTGCTCCATGTCGATCTCGCCCGTCAAATAAAAGTGCGGCACCGGCGCTTTGCTCTGGGTCGTTGCTCGCGCGATGGCTTTCCGCATCTGACTCAGCGGTAGGTCTGTTCCGGCCGACAGCATCGGCGCCGGTGACGCCTGGGCTTTCATGACATCCTCTTCCACGATTCGCCCGCCGGGACCGGTTCCGGTGATAGTGGAAAGATCGATTCCTCGGTCGGCAGCCAGCGCTTTCGCGCGTGGCGAGGCGATAAAACGGGTGTCTTGTGGATTCCCTGGTGAGGCGGGTGCCGGACTGGCAGCAGGAGATGCGCTTGCTTTCGTTCCGCCGCCGGCCGATGGCGCGGCAGTGATCGTGTCGGTCAATGCCGAGGTGATATCCTCATCCGCTCCACCGATGACGCCGATCAACGTTCCGGACATCACGGTTGCCCCCTCCTGCACTAGAATCTTGCGTAGAATGCCGGAAGTAAAGGCTTCGAGATCCATGATCGCCTTGTCGGTTTCGATTTCAGCTAGAGCCTCCCCTGCCTGTACCGGGTCCCCTTCGCGCTTCTTCCACGCAAGAAGAACGCCTTCTTCCATCGTGTCGGTTAATTTTGGCATTACGACGCGACTAGCCATGAGTGTCCTCACTTTGTCGCAGGAACGAGCGAAACAATCGTTTCAGCCACCCGCCCTCTTGCTCCGTCTCGCGCGCTGGGTCCGGATACTCAATCCAAGGCTCCTGAGAGCCCAAATAGGCGCCTTGGCGAACACTTAGTTGGCTACGGAGTTGTGAGTAGCCCTGTCCTTGGAGTATGCGAATTAGTTCCTCCAGCGCCCCCCCCGGCGTAGCTTGCGCGGTGGTCACTACGCGTGTGGTTTCATATCGCAGAATGGCTTGATAGCCTCCATCGGTTTGCTCATACACGACCGGTCTACTAAAGCCCCGTTCGCGTGCATCGAAGCCGGCCAATTGATGCTTCTCCTCTATCTGGTCTGGCATAGCAAATCACGGATAAAAAGCAGTGCGAAACGGGCAAACGAGGTGGAAATTTAATCTGTCCACTTTGCGCCTTTCTCGCATATCCTGCGCGTCATGCTGTTCCTGATGTCAGAGAGCCCTGAACACTCCCAAGAGATCGCTCAACGCAATCGTTTTGTTTCGCAGGATGGTGCGCTGTTCCTGCATCGCTTCCATTGCAGCGGCTCGTTCATGGCCCCCTTTCAAGATCGCGGCTCCAAGGGCGAGTACGTCCTTGCATTCCTTCTCGACTTTGCTCTTGACCACTGGATTCACCGCGAGGATGTCCGCCATTGTTGCACGCGTTATGGAGAGATGCGCGTGCAGTTCCTCATCCGGGTATTCCTTCCTGGCTGCCTCATCAAGGCAGCGATCGAGATACTGCGTCAGGAACACATAGAGCCGAACGAGCGTCTCCGTAATCTCGATATGACTGGGAGCCTGGGTTTGGTGTGACATGGCTGATCGTGCCTCCTTAGCTTACTGTGTTCCGCACACAGTTTTGACGGCCTTGATGACGTGCGGCTTGTCCGGGATGGCAGCATCTTCCAACGGGCGACTATAAGGCATCGGCACATCCTCGCCGGTAACGCGTTGGATGGGTGCGTCCAAGTAGTCGAATGCCGCCGTATACACGCTTTCGGCAATCTGCGCGCCCAGCCCGCAAAAACGCCAGCCCTCCTCCACGATCACGAGTCGTCCGGTTTTTTTGACTGAGGCCACGATCGTCGTGAGGTCCAACGGCTTGAGGGTCCGTGGATCGATGACCTCGGCCTCGATGCCCTCTCGGCTCAGTTGTTCGGCTGCCTCCTGCGCCAGTAGAAGCATCTTCGAATAGGCGACGATCGTCACATCGTGTCCGGTACGTTTCACCTCGGCAACACCGATGGGGATCGTATACTCACCCTCTACGACTTCTCCCTTCGTTCCGTACAGTAATTGCGCTTCGATGAAAATGACAGGATTGTTGTCCCGGATCGCACTCTTCAGCAGGCCCTTCGCATCGTGCGGCGTAGCCGGGGCGATCACTTTCAATCCCGGCACGTGACAGAACCAGGCCTCCAGACTTTGCGAGTGCTGCGCGCCTAACTGGTGAGCGGCGCTGCCTGGTCCACGAATCACCAGCGGCACCGACAGCTGGCCCCCTGACATGTAACGAATTTTTGCGGCATTGTTCACGATTTGATCCAATGCCAGAATACCGAAATTCATGGTCATGAGTTCGACGATGGGATGTAGTCCCGCCATGGCGGCGCCGATTGCCAGGCCGGTGAAGCCGGCCTCCGTGATCGGAGTATCCACCACTCGTTGCGGACCGAATTCCTCCACAAATCCCTTGCTGACCTTGAAGGCGCCCTGGTAGTAGCCCACTTCTTCGCCGATCAGAAAGATGCGCGAGTCTCGACGCATCTCCTCCCGCATGGCCTGATTCAGAGCTTCCCGATAGGACATCAGCATCTGACAACCTGACGGCTGCTGAAACAGCCTTCCAGCGGCGTTCTCAGGTCGAAACAATCCTCAACGTACCCCAGCGGGAAGGAGCTACTCTGGTAGCTCGGGGTGGGTGGGTGAGAAGGGTACGCTTCCGGCTGTTTCTCCCCTGCGGCCTTGCTCGGGAAAAGGCGCGCTTTGCCGCGCCGGGGTGGGCGGGTGAGAACAGTACGCTGTTTGAGCAGCCGGTTACTCAGCCAGAACATCATTGTAAAGCTCCGATGGGGTGGGAAACGGGCTCTCATCCGCAAACCTGACTGCGGCCATCATGACTTCGCCGACTTCCCGTTCAAGCTGAATGAAATCGGCCTCGGCACCGAGGTTGCTATTCATAATCTTCTGCTTCAGCAATAGCAAAGGATCGCGTTTGCGATACCCCTCCACTTCTTCTTTAGTTCGATAGTGTCCGTGTGCCGGGTCGGACATTGAGTGGCCCATGAACCGATAGGTCATTGCCTCAATGAAGTATGGTCCATGCCCGGCACGTACCTGCTCAACGACCTTGCACATCACATCGCGCACGGCCAGTACATCCATGCCGTCTACGCGTTCGGCCAGAATGCCGTAGGAGCGGGCCGTTTCTGCCACGTCTGCATACAGTGCAATCGCCCGTTCAGCCGGTGTCCCCATGCCGTAGCGGTTGTTCTCGCAGATGAAAATCACAGGAAGTTTCCACAAGGCCGCCAAATTGAGCGCCTCGTGTGCCTGCCCGCTCGGAATCGCTCCTTCACCAAAGAAGCAGACGGTCACAAGGTCGAGGGACTGATATTTGGTGGCGAACGCGAGGCCTGTGGCAAGGGGAATGTGGCCGCCGACAATAGCGTAACCGCCCATAAATCGACGCGTAGCATCCACCAGGTGCATGGAGCCTCCTTTGCCTTGGCACAGGCCCGATGCTTTACCGAACATCTCGGCCATCACGTGGCTGGGGTTGGAGCCTCGAGCAAGACAATGGCCGTGGTCGCGGTAGGCGCTGATCGCATAGTCATCCGCTCGAAGAGCGGCAATCGTCCCAACCGCAATGGCTTCTTCGCCGATATAGAGATGTAGGAACCCGGCAATTTTTGCAAGGGCGTACATTTCCGCCGATTTTTCTTCGAACCGTCGGATCAGTAGCATTTGACGATAGAGGGACAGAAGATCGTTCCGGTCCATACCTGGCAGTACCATATAAGAGCCTAGCGGGGCGGGTTGATCTAGTTTATCTGGTTTGTTTTGTTTATCTGGTTGGTCTGGTTCAACCAAACAAACCAAATAATGGTCTTCTTACGCCGGCGGACTTTTTCAGTATCCTGTTAAACAAGCACCTTCACGTCGGTGCCCTCGACCGTTACTTCATACCGCTCAACTTTCGCCGCGGGATTCGCCACGCAGGCGCCAGTGGTGACATCGTATTGCCAGCCGTGCCAGGGACAGGTCACGACCGACCCTTCGAGATCCCCCTCGCCGAGCGGACCACCGCGATGGATACAGGTGTTGTCTATCGCGTGGAAGGCTCCGTCAACATTAAAAACAGCGACGGTTTTTCCGTTCACCTCTGCGACGATCCCTTGGCCCGGTTGCACATCGGTTGTGCCTGTCACTCGCACGAACTCTCCCATCGCCTATCCCGTCCTTTCGTCTGTCGATTATGTCTTTGCAAACGGATTCTTGATTTTGCTCAGCAGGCTTTCGATCGGAGGAACTCCCTTTGCGGCGCCGCTGACTCCCGCAACAATTTTCTGTGCGATCTCCCGGAACGCCGCCGATTGCGGAGATGCCGGATCGGCCATGACGATCGGGGTGCCCGAGTCGCTGCCGTCGCGAATCGCCGGGTCGATCGGCACTCGACCGAGAAACGGCACCCCGAGTGTGGCTGCCGCTCGCTCCCCTCCTCCGTGTGAAAATATTTCTGTCCGCTCGCCGCAGTGGCCGCAGAGAAAGTAGCTCATGTTCTCCACAATACCGAGGAGCGGTACATTCACCTTTTGGAACATCATCATGCCTTTTCGGACATCGTGCAACGCAACTTCTTGCGGCGTGGTGACGGTGACGGCGCCGGTCAGCGGAACCAATTGAGTAAGGGTGAGCTGCGCGTCTCCCGTTCCAGGCGGCAGATCGATCAATAAGTAATCCAGTTCGCCCCACAACACGTCTCGGAAGAGCTGTTGAATGGCGGTATGGACCATTGGACCACGCCAGACCACGGCGGTGTCTTCCGGGACGAAAAACCCCATGGAGATGAGTTTGACGCCGTGACTTTCGGCTGGAGCGATCTTGCCATCTTTCTGTTCAGGGGGCTTGGTCACGCCCATCATCATGGGAATGTTCGGGCCATAGATATCCGCATCGAGCAGACCGACCTTTGCGCCGGTCAGGGCCATGGCCACGGCGAGATTAACAGAAACGGTGGATTTGCCGACTCCGCCTTTGCCGCTGCTGACAGCGATGACATATTTGACGCCGGGAATGAGGTTGTCTTTCCCGTGACCAGCCTGGGGTCCAGCGGGATGTGTATCAGCCATGGATCTTTCCTCCTCTACGTGCACCATCGAATAGGACTGGCTCTCGGGCCAGCCACTCCATCATAAGCGAAGGAGAGGGTGAAAGAAAATGGGGCTATCGCGCTATAGTCGATAGCCCCATGAGGGAATACCTCAGAGGAAGACCAAATAGCACGTTAGGAGCAAATGGGTACGAAGCGATTACCCGACGGTGGGGTCGTTACGGCGAAGATTGCTTGCGAGCCCGATCAGCCAGAGAGTGTAAATGATCCATTTCGAGGGGTCGAAGTTGTACCACTTCGGTCCGTTGCGAAAGTCGCGTGCAAAGGCGTGATGAAAATTGTGGTAACCCTCGCCAAAACTGACGAAGGAGACCAGCCAGCTGTCGCGGCTGCTGTCCTTCGTGCTGTATGGCTGTGCGCCAACCATGTGACAGAGTGAATTGATCGTGAAGGTGGAGTTCAACACCATGAACATCCGGAAGAGACCACCCAAGAGGAAACCGCTGATGCCTCCCTGCCAACCGCCATGCCACACACCAAGAACAAAAGGGAGGAGCAGCCCCGTGATCACGATTGGCCAGTAGTAGCGATCTTGCCACATCACAACAGGATCGCGGCGAAGACGGATCTCGTATTTGTCCTTGCGATGGATGCTATTGTAAAAGAGCCAGCCACAGTGGCTGTGCCAGAATCCCTTGGTGGCGTTGTAGGGATCTTCTTCTTCATCCGTCTTGGCATGATGGCGAATGTGGTCGCCGCCCCACTTGAGGGCGGAATTTTGCAATGCCCAACCTCCGGCAACGAGAATACAGGCCTTGACCCAGTTCGGGCATTCGAAGCTCTGATGCGACACCAACCGATGATAGCCGACAGTGATACCCATGCCTGTGACAATGTACATCACCAGGAACAGCATCCAATCAAAAAGACTAAATCCGAAGAAATAACCGTAGAGCGGAATGCCAACAGTCGTGGCGAGCACAATGGCTAAGAAAAGAATAAAGTTTAGCGGCTCAAACTCTTCTTTGGCCGGTGTACCTTCAGTCGTTGCTGCGAGCATTACTTCTCCTTGCACACGCATCTCTCACTTCATTGTGATTGGGTAAAGCTTAGGGGAAAGATACTGCGCTACCACAGCATACCGAATATATTCAAATGTTTCAAGTGAAGGCTCACAGTGTATACTGACATGGCTCTCCCGTCTCATTGCCAGCGGGGTGTCGATGCCAGAAATGTCTTCCCTTCTCGAACCCACGGTGTACCGTATCGGTGAACAACTCGCCCGCCTCTCTGCCGGTCGGACGCCGACTCTCTTCGAGCGCCGCTGGTGGTCGCAATCGGCCCTGAACATGGCCATGCAGGACAGCGGCTTCAAGACACAGCTCTTTCGATTTATCGATGTCCTGCCCTCGATCACAGACGACGAGGAAGTGGTTGCGCTGGCTCGCGAGTACTTAGGCGATGGAGGCATACCGCTCTTCGGTGGTCAATGGGGGCTCAACATTATTTCCGCTACCAGCTTGGGCGCGCGGCTCAGCGGCAAGGCGATCAGAAGCCAGGTCGAGCATATGGCACGCACCTTTATCGCCGGTGCAACAGTTGAAGAGGCGGCGCCGCAGTTGACCGATCTTTGGCAGCATGGGCGAGCGTGGTCGGTGGACTTGCTGGGTGAGGCCACGATCAGCAATCGTGAGGCTGATCGGTACCGCGATCGCTGCGTAGAAGCCCTGAGTCTGCTCGGACGAGAGGCAGGTTCTTGGCCGTCCATGCCCTCGCTGGAGCAGGACCATCTCGGGCCGATACCGCGGGTCCAGCTCTCCATCAAAATCTCAGCTCTCTCTCCTCATCTCGATCCGATCGATCCGGAAGGAAGTTACCAGTCGGTGGCGGAGCGGCTTCGGCCAATCCTCGATCTGGCGATGCGCCTCTCGGCTTCGTTGATTTTCGATATGGAACAAGCCGAAACGAAAGCCTTGCTGGTGGAGATCTTCACCAGACTCTTTGCGGAAGCTTCCTACAAAGATTATCCCCATGCGGGTCTCGCGTTGCAGGCCTACCATCGGGAGACAGCACGAGATATCGAAGGGCTCTTGAGCTGGGTTCGCCGACGTGGGGCACCCATTACCATTCGATTGGTGAAGGGGGCTTACTGGGATTCGGACACGATCCGCTATCGACAACGGAGCTGGGCTGTTCCTCTCTTTGAACACAAGGCAGAGACGGATGCCAATTATGAAACGCTCACGCGTCTTATTTTATCTCAGACATCCCTGATACGCCCGGCATTTGGGACGCATAATCTCCGTACACTGGCTCACATTGAGGCGGTTGCAGAGTCGCTCGGGCTGCCTCCAGAGACCTTGGAATATCAGATGATCTTCGGGATGGCCGAGCCCTTTCAGCATGCCATCATGCAGTACGGACGCCGATTGCGGCTCTATACTCCGGTGGGCGAACTGCTTCCAGGCATGGCCTATCTCGTCCGGCGGTTATTGGAAAACACCTCGAACGAATCATTTCTACGCAAGGAGTATGTGGAATCTCAACCGTTGAGTACGTTGTTGGCTCCGCCCGTCATTGAGGGACTCAGCCAGAAGCAGCCTTTCGTCTCTCAGCCGGCCGGTATGGAGGAGTTTCGAAACGAACCGCAGAGGAATTTCGCTCAGGTAGACAGCCGAGTGGCAATGCAGCAAGCACTAGAGAATGTGCGGTCGCAGCTGGGCCGTCAGTGGGCTTCGTCGTCAGGGGGGCTGCGCCTGACGGGGCCTCTCATCGAGTCGCGGAACCCCGGACGTCCGGATGAAGTCGTGGGCCGATTGCTCACCGCGAGCTCGGAGGATGTCGAACAGGCAGTACGATTGGCGGTTCAGGCGCGAGAATCATGGCGCGACACCACACCGGAGCGGCGAGTGGACGTCATGCGTGCCGCCGCATCGCTCATGCGGCAGCGGCGCGATGAGTTGGCGGCATGGGAGATCATGGAATGTGGGAAGCCTTGGCGGGAGGCGGATGCGGATCTCGCGGAAGCGATCGACTTTCTGGAGTTTTATGCGGCAGACTGGCGCAGACTCACACTTCCAATGCGGTTAGGACAGGCGCCGGGTGAATTGAACGAGCGTCTCTACAGCCCTCGAGGGGTGACGGTCGTCATCGCTCCGTGGAATTTTCCACTGGCGATTCCCACCGGCATGGTGTCGGCGGCGCTGCTGACAGGGAATCCCGTGATCTTCAAACCCTCCGAACGCTCACCAATGATGGGGTATTGGCTCATGGAGATTCTGCGGGAGGCCGGAGTGCCTGATGAGGCGCTCTGTTGTTTGCCAGGCGGGCCTGACATCGGTCGTGCGCTGGTGTGCCATCCCGATATTGCCACAATTGCCTTTACTGGTTCGAAAGACGTGGGCCTCGGCATCCTGAAAGACGCCGGTACTCTTATGCCGGGACAACACATGGTCAAGCGGGTACTGGCTGAGATGGGAGGGAAGAACGCGATCATCGTGGATGAGACGGCGGACCTCGATGACGCGATTACAGGCGTGGTCTCATCGTTCACCGGCTATGCAGGACAGAAATGTTCCGCCTGTTCGCGGGCGATCGTGCATGCTGCGATCTACGATAGCTTTCTGGATCGTCTTAAGGGAGCGGTACTGAGTTTAAGGGTTGGAAATCCGGAAGAGCCGGGCACGCAGGTCGGACCGGTGATTGATCGTCGAGCGCAGTCGAAGATTCATGACTATGTCGAGATTGGAAAGAACGAAGGCCGCTTGCTGGTACAAGGGACTGTGACGGGACCTGGGTGGTATGTCGGACCGACCGTCTTCGCAGATGTTGCGCCGACGCATCGTGTCGCTCAGGAGGAAATCTTTGGGCCGATCCTTTCAGTGATGAAAGCCGCTTCCTTTCAAGAGGCGGTGACTCTGGCGAATTCGACGGCGTATGCTCTCACCGGCGGGGTCTATTCCCGTAGCCCGGCCAACCTTGAACTGGCACGGCAACGATTCGATGTCGGAAATCTCTATCTGAATCGTCCGATCACGGGCGCGTTAGTCGGTCGTCAACCGTTTGGAGGCCATCGACTCTCCGGGATCGGAGCGAAGGCCGGAGGTGAAGAATACCTGACGCAATTCGTGGTCACCCGAGTTGTCAGCGAGCAGACCCTCCGCCGAGGATTCGCGCCGCCCGAGTGAGGTCTTCGGCGGCTTGATTTCGTATGATTCCAGTTCTTCTACGATATCCGTGACCACGCCCCGGTCTTCCAATCGCGAGAGCTCCTGCCGTTCGACATACTTGACCAAGCCAACGCCTTTTGCAAACCAGGCGGTCATCACATCGGTCCCGATGGCTGTCCTCTTCGTCCCGGAGAGATGAATTTGCATCTGCATGCGGGCTTCCACCTTTACGGCCTCCTTGAATGTCCCGGCCGGCACGGTGACTGATTCTTGCCCCAGCACTGTAGCATCGCCCTGCGCATCGGCTTTCTCGTCGATGCCATCCCGATCCAAATCGGTGCCGAAGTCCAAATCCTTGCGGTTGAATTGCGCGAATGATGACGAGGCCTTCATCGGGAAACGTATGATCTGATAGGGCACAAGCTGTCGTTCAAAGGGTGTGCCGGGTTCCGAGCCGTAATAGACGATGCCAACGCTATCGCGGCGGTAGAAACTATCCGAAGGGCCATGGTTGCCTGGATTGGTATCGTGATACATCGTGACGGTCGTGCCCTTGATGGATTTCGTGCCGGTGACCGAGGACACGTTGGAGAAAAATTTATGCTCGATCGTTTGCAGAGGTCCTTCAGTAATCTGGCCACGATAGTGCCATTTGTTTCCGATCTGATCGGGAAAATAGTCGGCCGATTGGGCAATGACGCTGGTGTCTTCCGCTGCGAGGGGCGCTGACCAGGGAGCACAACTGAGCAGCAAAGCTATGCTCACAATGACGGTCCGTCGGTATTCTGGTCTCTTCAACGGCATGCGCGGGACCTCCACTCGTTAGCAATGCGATGACCGTATCATAGGAATCCTGGAGGCGGCAAGGGAAGGAGTCGGTGCTCTCTCATATCGCCACCAGAGGCTTGCCTTCCCCAGATATCCCACCCATAATCGGATCGTTATCTGGTTTGTCTTGTTTGTTTCGTTTGTTTGGTTTTTTTTGGAGTCAAGTAACAAGACAAACGAGATCTACTAGACTCACTAGATGAACCAAACAAACCAGATGAACCAGACCAACCAGGCACGTGCGGTGCTGGTGACCGGCGCGTCTGGAGGTATTGGTCGAGCGATCAGCCTAGCCTTCGCGGCGGCTGGCTGGTCCGTCGGGGTCCATTACCATCGTAACAAAGCAGCGGCCGAAGGCACGCTCACGCAGGTCGTAGCCGTCGGAGGAACTGGGGCCCTCTACGAGGCGGATATTCGCGAGTCGCATTCGGTGCAACAGATGGTGGAAACCTCCTGCCGCTTGGTACCGATGCCGTCGGTGTTTGTTTGCAATGCGGGAATCGGAGAGGGCCAACTCCTGCTTCGCCAACGTGCAGAAGATTGGACTGAGGTGTTGGCCACGAATCTGACGGGAACATTTCACTGCCTCCGTGCCATGGCCCCTCCCCTCCTCGCTCAAGGTGGCGGGTCAATCGTCGTGATTGGATCGCATGCCGGGTTCCATGGCTCAGTGGGGCAAGCCGCCTATGCAGCGTCAAAAGCCGGTCTTGTCGGACTGGTACACACAGCGGCCCAAGAGTGGGGAGCGGGTAACGTCCGAGTGAATCTCCTTTTACCTGGCTGGCAGAAGACGAGACTGTCTGAAAGGAGCATGCCGACAGGCAATCATTGGAGCGGCCATGCGTTGGGCCGGCCAGCGTCACGAGAGGAAGTGGCCAAGACAGTCTTGTATTTGGCTCAACTTAGCGATGTGTCGGGACAGGTTTGGAACTGTGACAGCCGAATCCTCTAGCAGGATGCTGAAAAGCCACCCTTCCCACCCGCCCGACCCAGGCGCGCCGAGACGCGCCTCTTCCCATGCTTCGTTCTCACCTCGAACAGGTCCTCAACGTAGCCGAGAGAGAGGCTACGCCTGCGGTGCTTTCTTCGGCTGCGGCCTTGCTGACGGACTTTTTGAGCATCCTGCGTTCTAAGCTCTCGATTCTAAATTATGAGACTAACCAAACGATACGCTCATGATTCCAACTTGCGAGGGGTTTTTATTACTGCGACCGATACCGGCGTAGGGAAAACGCTTGTTGCTTCTGCGCTCGTGATGCGTCTCGTTCAACGCGGTATCGATGTCGGTGTTATGAAGCCGATTGAGACGGGGGTCTCGCGGGCGGCCAAGGCTCGATCAGATGGAGTGCGGTTGCGAAGAGCGGCTGGAAGCCAGGATTCATTGGCAGAAGTGTGTCCCTATGTCTTTCGATTTCCAGTGGCACCGCTCTCTGCCGCACGAGCGGAAAAAACAACTGTGCAGATCGAGACGATCATGCGAGCGTTTCGTGCTCTGAGTCAGAAACATGGGTTTATGATGGTGGAAGGAGTTGGCGGAGTTCAAGTACCAATTACACAGCTACTTAACGTATCAGACATCATCTATAGAATGAAGTTATCCGTCATCGTGGTCGGACGGTCGGGCTTGGGAGGAATCAACCACGCACTGCTGACGCTTCATGCGCTCCGTCGACGAAAAATTCCCATTGTGGCGTTGGTCTTGAATCAGTGTCGCCCGGTGCGTACGAAGATTGCTCGTGCGCAGGAACAGTCGACCGTGAGTCTCCTTCAAATGCTTGCCGGAGTTCCTGTGATAGGTCCCCTCCCATACAGCTCGAGCGTGAACCAAAATTGGAACGAAGGCCTGCTTTGTCTCGCGGGGACTGCTCCGATCACGAAGCTGGTGCAGTTGGTCTTGGAATCTTAGTGAGGAACGCATTCACGGCGTGGTTGATATCCGGGGCTTTGAGGATTGCTGAAACGACAGCAACACCCTGCGCGCCGGCGCGCATCACCTCTACCACCTGATCGATCTGAATGCCGCCTATCGCAAAGACGGGCAATGACGTGAGCGAGCGCATCGCATGTAACCCTTCAAGTCCAACCACCGGATCGTGGTCCTGTTTAGAGCCGGGTTTGAAGATGGGACCAAAGCCAAGGTAGTCCGGTTTCCCAGCGGTGGCCTCCCGCACCTGGTCAGAATTGTGCGTGGAGATCCCGATCAGCTTGTCAGGGCCCATCACTTTTCTCGCCAAGTCGAGAGGCAAGTCTTTCTGCCCCAGATGCACGCCATCGGCACCCACAGCCAAGGCCAAGTCGCAGCGATCGTTGACGATAAAAAGGACGTCTGCCTTCGCAGCAGCCTGCCGGAGTACCAAGGCTTCCGTGTAGGCATCCTTCATCGCTGCGTTCTTGTTGCGATACTGGAAGAGGAAGGCGCCGGCCTCAGCCGCCGCTGTTAGTACCTCGATCAGGGGGCGCTCAGGACAGACTGATGGATCGAGAATGATATAAAGCCCTGAAAGTGAGTGCAGGCGCGCGGTATTCATGACGAAGACATTCTACGAAGACCGTTATTTAGTTTGTTGGGTCTGTCTTGTCCCTTTAATTTGTTTGGTTGAACTAGACCAACGAGATGAATGAAACAAACCAAATAAACTCAATCAGGTTCACTTCTTACTGCAGGCCACTTTCCACAGAGTATGATTGATCGTACGAGACCCAACCGGTTCCCACTGCTGGACTTCAGGAGTACTGAAAACCACACTGCCGCTTCCCATGTTGCCCGAGAACCACGTATACCCGAGCATACGTGTACGAGCTTCTGAACAGTCATATTCGTTGAATCGCTTCATAGACAACAGCGAATCGCCCGCCACTCTTTGCACGGTCTTGTAATCGTACAATTGCCACATCTTCGCCAGATTTCCCTTCTGACGAATGGTCCCTGGATCGACGTACACAGTCAGCCCTGCTGCGTCATCGCCACTTACCAACATCCACTCCGCATACACTGGTGCACGACTCAGAACCAGGAGTGTTATCAGCAACCAGAAACCCAAAAAAAAGACCTGAGATCGCTTGAAAAATTCACCTGTATTGCAGGCCGTAAAGCCTGGCACAGGTAACCGACGATACGGGCGAATTCTGAAGGGCATAGGGGCCTCGCCGGACGGCGTATTCTAGAAGTGCCGAGATCGAGGATGCAAGGCACGTAAATGACTCTACGCAATTTGACAGGCCGCTGCTATAGTAGAAGCAGCAACTTCATCGTTGAAGGAGGGGGCCAATGAAGACCAAAAAACCAGACGGCGAACGTCTGGCGGAGCGAACCCTGTCGCCTGAGCCCGAGTCCATGCAGAAGTATTCCGATGAAGTGAGAGAACGGATCGCGAAGAAAGCCTACGAACTCTATGAACAGCGGGGCCGACAGGCGGAACGGGACGTGGAGGACTGGCTAAAAGCCGAGGAACTGGTCCGCAAGGAAATGAATGCCCGCCGTGCTGCTTCCTAGCTCCCGGAGTAGCAAATCATTCGAATCACTCGTTTCTCACACAGCGGGGTGCCTCATGCACAGGACGGTCATCTGCATCGCGGCCCTATTGGCCTTAGGACTTACCCAAGTCGCCGCTGCAACCGACGCATCGACCTCTGCGAGCAATCGTAAGACAGAGGATACTAAAGGCATCACTGTAGATGACCTCGGGCGAGGGTTGAAAAGCGCGGCCCACAATATTGAGAAGGAGATTCCCAAGATGGGGTCTGCGATCGGAAACGCCTTTAAGAAGATCACGGAGAAGGGATCGGATAAACCGTCATTCCAAGAGCCGGCGAAGCAAGATAAGTAGAATCGCCTCTCACAGGATGCTGAGCACGTTCGCAAGCAGTCGATGACCATTATTCGGTTTGACTCGTTCGTTTGGTTAAACAAGCGCAACAGCCTAAACAAAACACATCAGATCAACCCGTCTCACCTGTCCCACCCCCGCACTTGGCAGTGATTCTATTCCACAGCTTCTGTGGGTAACTCTGTGAATCAGACGCGTATTGTGCGGGTAATGCCCGACGCTGAAAGACCTCGCAGCAATTTGCCTAATAAGTGAGCATTGTGCTCTTTCCGATCGCCCGTCTGTTTGATTGTGTGGCTTGACGAATCAATTTGTATTTCCACTCCGTGCGGATCCGTAGCGGTTCGGCCCTGATTTCATACTTGATGCAGCATAGTGAGGTCGCATGGAGAGAACCGATCCGTTTGGCCGTGCAACAGTTACGGATAGGCTTGTTGGAGTGGGCGTATTCGCAGTTAGAGTAGAAGTTGCCTGAGGAGTATGGGTTAGGGCGGGAAAGGCGAGAATCGCAATACGGGTGATAAGGGAAATTGCGGGCGGCTGTCAGACGGTGTTGCGGGACACCTTAGCTGGCGAGGAAGCGTTCAAGGAAGATGGTCGAGACGTGGCCTTTTTGGAAGTCGAGGTCGTTGAGGATGCGTTTGTGCAGTGGGATAGTCGTTTTGATGCCTTCGATTACGAATTCGTCGAGGGCTCGGCGCATGCGAGCGATAGATTCCTGCCGGTCCCGTCCATGCGTGATGACTTTGGCAATCATTGAATCATAGAACGGGGTGACCATCAGGTTTGACTCCATCACCGAGTCAACTCGTACACCGAATCCTCCTGGCGCGCGGTACTTGGTGATCATCCCTGGGCAGGGCGTAAATTTTTCTGGGTCTTCGGCGTTGATGCGACATTCTAGGCTGTGCCCGATGAGCCTGATATCTTGCTGTTTGAACGAGAGGGATTGCCCGTCGGCGAGCCTGATTTGCTCCTTGATGAGATCAATGCCGGTCACCATTTCGGTGATGGCATGCTCCACTTGAATGCGGGTATTCACTTCCATGAAGAAGAAGTTGTGGTCCTTATCGAGCAGGAACTCGACGGTGCCGACATTCCGGTAATGCACGGCTTTGACAGCTTCGACGGCGACGCGGCAGATGGCTCGACGGAGTTTCTCGTCGATGGCAGGCGACGGCGTCTCTTCGAGAAGCTTCTGATGCCGGCGTTGGATCGAGCAGTCGCGCTCCCCGAGATGCACGACATGCCCACGGTGGTCGGCGATAATTTGCACTTCGATATGGCGGGGCTCGAGAAAATAGCGTTCGAGGTAGACAGCATCATTGCCGAACGTGGTTTTCGCCTCCGCTTGCGCGGCCTGAAACGCGCGACCGAGATCCTCGGCCTTGTTCACGACGCGCATGCCGCGTCCGCCCCCACCGGCTGAAGCTTTGATGATGACGGGATAGCCGACCTTACCGGCGGCTTCGAGGGCTTCCTGTTCGCTCTTCAACTCACCAGGACTGCCAGGCGTGACGGGTAAGCCGCGGTGGGCGACGATTTCACGTGCTTTGGCTTTGTCGCCCAGGAGGGCGATATGTTCGGACGTAGGGCCGATGAATTTGACACCGATGGACTCGCAGACTTCAGCAAAGTGGGCATTCTCGGAGAGAAATCCGTAGCCTGGATGGATGGCGTCCGCCCCGGTAATTTCGGCCGCGCTTAGGACATTGGGAATATTTCGGTAGCTGAGCGCTGCCTCGGGAGGCCCGACGCAAATCTTCTCGTCGGCTGCGCGCACATGAAGGCTTGTTGCATCGGCTTCTGAAAAGATCGCCACGGTCTTGATGCCGAGTTCCTTACAGGCACGAATCGCGCGGAGCGCGATCTCACCGCGATTGGCTACCAGAACCTTCTTAAACACGCGCGTACTCCGGTGTGGGTCGAGAGAAGGAGGTTAGGTGGTGGCTGTCGGATCGACAAGGAAGAGCGCTTGGCCATACTCTACCGGCTTGGTGCTTTCGGCCAGAATTTTCGTGACCCGTCCATCCACCTCCGATTCGATTTCGTTCATCAGCTTCATCGCTTCGACGATGCACAGGACCTGTCCTTTTTTCACATAATCGCCTTCTTCGACATACGGATCGGCATCCGGCGAGGGAGACCGGTAAAAGGTCCCGACGATTGGAGACACTATGGTGATCATGCCGGTCACGTCTTTGGCCTGTGTTTCAGACGCACTAGGTAGTTGAGCGGCTGGCGTCAAGACGGACATCCCTTGGTCCGGAACCGTAGCCGTAACTGTTCTGACTCCGGTTTCGTGCCGTACCCGGATTCTGAGGCCTTCGCGTTCAAGCTCCAGTTCGGTCAGGTTGTTCTTCTTGAGCAGATCGATCAGTTCTTGGATCTGCTTGCTTTGTTGTCCTGACATCAAGAATGTTCCCTGCCCGCTTTGGGTAGCGGCAAACGCCTGAGGGAGGATGATTGGTTTCCCACCCTTCTTCGCCTTGGTGCGCGGACGCTTGCTCACCGAACACGCTCCACATATTCTCTTGTACGGGTGTCGATTTTGATCACGGTCCCAGTTTCCAAATAGAGTGGGACTTTAATGGTGGCGCCGGTTTCAAGCGTAGCGAGTTTGGTGCCTCCTGTGGCGGTGTCGCCACGGAAACCCGGTTCGGTATCGCTGACTCTTAATTCGATAAAGTTAGGCAGCTCGACGTCGATCGGGCGATGCTCGTACACGAGAATTTTCACCGTCATATCTTCTTTCAAGAGGTCTGCGTTTCCCCCGAGCTTGCGCTTTTCGAACGTCAATTGCTCGAAGGTCTCCGTATCCATAAAGGTATACGCTTCGTCGGTTGCATAGAGAAATTGCATGGTCCGTTCTTCGAGATCGGGCTCTTCAAACCGCTCTCCGGATCGGAAGGTACGATCCAAGACATTGCCTGAAAGATAGCTCTTGAGCTTGGTACGCACGAAGGCTCCACCCTTGCCTGGCTTTACATGTTGAAACTCAACGATATAAAAGGGCTGGTTATCAACCATGAGCCGCACGCCACCGCGAAAATCGGTCGTGGAAATCACTCGATACTCCCTTCAGACTCTAACAAGTCGTTGGACCGGCTCTGCAATTATCTTGTTTCTTTTGCCGCCCGTCGCGATGTCGCGGCGGCGAACGTTTTCTTCTGCCGTCGGGATGCGGTCAGATGGTCGTGCAGGCCACGGAGTGCGAGGAGATAGCCGGTCGGACCCAACCCGGAAATTTGCCCAATAGCGACTCCCGCGATATAGGATCGATGGCGAAATTCTTCCCGCTGATGAATATTGGACAAATGCACTTCAACCGTCGGCAGACCGACCGCCGCTATAGCATCCCGGATCGCGACGCTGGTGTGGGTATAGGCGGCAGGGTTAATGATGATCCCATCGTATCCCGTTCGAGCCTCTTGAATCCAGGTGACGAGTTCACTCTCGCTATTTGACTGGCGCAGATCCACCTTAACGGCCAACTCCTCGGCCAGCTTCGTGATGGCGGAGTCCATGGCGTCGAGAGACACGGTTCCGTATATCGACTGCTCTCTGGTTCCAAGCAGATTGAGATTGGGGCCGTGTAAGACTCGTATTCGTAGCATGTTTTCTATTCACATACTGGATATGCGAGGACGATTCCACATGACAGGCTCCAGCAGGGCGGCATTGTAGCAGTCCACCTCAGACCGGTCAAACGTGTGAAAAATCTTAAGAAACTTTGGGGTGTGGCGCGTTCGTTGTGTCACGATCGTGGCGACGTGATGCAATGCTGTGAAGCCAAGATTCCAATTGTGCCACGACTTCAGCATGAGGCGATAGAGGAGGCATCACTACAGTGTCAGCGGATTGAGGACCTGGTCCCGGCTTCGCGAGCGGTTCCCTTGTCGGCTCGTCTGTGCGGAGGGCTGTCTTCCTCAATTCCGTTGTTCCATCAGTGGGCTTGGTAGAAGCGATCTCTGGTTCAGCCGGCGTTGAGCCCGGCAGGTCTGGTGTGATACTGGTCTTCGAAGCGGAGGCGGTTAATTCGACAAGAGCAGGTGATGCAGCATCCGGCTGGGCGGAGAGGTTACTTGTGACCGGAGCCGCCAGCTTTGGCTGCTCCAGTTCATTCTTTTGTTTCAGTGGTCCGCCCAAGGCAGCTTGGATTGAGCGCGCTTCTTCATCACGTGGGTTGACCGTCAGGATGACGGCGCAGGATTGCAGTGCCGATTCGTTCAGCCCCTGGCTTTGATAAATCTTAATCAAGGTGCGGTGCGCACGCAGGTTTTCGGGGCTCAACTTGATGGATTCTTCCAGAATCGCCTTGGCCTTCGTAGCCTGACCCATGTGGTCGTAGGCGCGTCCAAGGGTGACCATGGCGGTAATGAAGCCGGGATATAATTTCAGACCATCTTCGAGAACGCCTGCGGCTTCCTGCCACATGCCGACTTTTCCGTACTCTTCTGCCAACGGCATGAAGACTTTCGACTGTGGATCTTTGGCTAACTGGGTGGCCAGTCGCTCAATTTCCAGGGCAGTTTCGGCGGCAATCTGATTCTGAGCCATGGGTTGCTAGCGTCCTCCTGCAACTGACTTGTGGGCCCGGCTGGTTTGTCTGCTGTGAAGCAGCTCTTGCGCCCGGTTCAGGATCGCGTCGGCAAGTGCTCGCTTTGGCATCAAGGGCAGTTCTGTCATGGCCCCCTGTCGATCGATCAAGATGGCTGTGTTCTGATCACTGTCGAATCCCGCTCCTTCTATTGTGACGTCGTTTGCGACGATAAGGTCGAGCCCTTTCGCTGTCAGCTTGTCTTTCGCATGGGTGATGACATCGCGGGTTTCAGCGGCGAAGCCAACCATGAGTTGCGTGGTCCGTTGGGTAGATAAGGAGGCTAAGATATCGGTGGTTCGTTCGAGATCAAGCGTCTGGTCGGTTTGCCCCTGTTTTTGTATTTTTTGCGAAGCAGGGTGCCTGGGGCGAAAATCAGCCACGGCGGCGGCCATGATGACAGTGGTGGACCAAGTAAGGCGCGCAGACAGGGCCTTCAACATTTCCTCAGCTGTGGCTACAGGAACAACCTCCATGCCTCTCGGAGTCGGTATAGCCGTGGGGCCGGTGACAAGGACCACTTGGGCCCCCCTCGCCTGAGCTGCTTCGGCAATGGCATAGCCCATCTTGCCGGAGGAGCGGTTTGAAATGAAGCGCACCGGATCGATCGGCTCCTGAGTCGGGCCCGCCGAAACGAGAATACGGTGCCCTTGCCAATCGCGTCGCGGAGCCAGCGCCGCCTGAATAGCCTCGAGAATTGTGGCTTCTTCTGCCAAGCGGCCTTGACCGGTCCGTCCGGAAGCGAGCGGGCCTATTTCAGGATTCACCACGATTGTTCCCCTCGCCCGCAACGTCCCTACATGTTCTCTGACAGTTGGGTGAGCCCACATCCCTCCGTCCATGGCGGGGGCCACAATGAGCGGGCACTGTGACGTCAGGAGCATGGTCGAGAGCAGATCGTCACCCAACCCCAGCGCTGCCCTTGCAAGGCAATTGGCCGTGGCCGGCGCAATGACGATGGCATCCGCCTGTTCGGGCAATGACAAGTGTTTCATTTCCTGATGCGCCTCGAATACATCCGTCGAGACGGGATGGCCGGAGAGCACTTCAAAGGTCAGAGGAGTGACAAACTTCGTGGCCGATTGCGTCATCACGACGTGCACCACCGCTCCTTCACGGAGCAAGGTCCTGAGCAATGCGACAGCCTTATAGGCCGCGATGCTGCCGGTCACGCCAAGCACGATCTGTTTCCCGATCAAAGTCGGCGTTATGGAGTCGGAGATCTTCAGAAATTACTCCTCGCTCTCACTCCCCTGCGGCTTTGGGGTATCGTCGACATAGACGCTCAGCTCTTTTTTAATCTCTTTCGCATCGTCGCCGGTCATGACGGCGATGCGCTCCATTTCACCTTCCTTACCGCGCTTTGCTTCCTTCATGGCATCCCGCGCTTCTTGGCCGACGAGGTAGGTGATTTGTCCACGGAGGACTTCATCGAGGGCGATGGTCGTCTCTTTGGTGAAGCGTGTGGCGGCATGACGTGATCCCTGGACAATGTGCTTCGCCCGCTGGGCTGCGATAATCGTCAGCCGGTGGCGTGAGTCAAACTCATCTGCTGTGTATTGGGGCAACAGTCTCAACATATCGATCATGGACGCGGTACTCCTATGGGTTAGGGAAGATCTTTTCGATCTTCGGGTTTCTGTTCATCGTCAAGAATAAAATTGTTCTCGAGCCACGTCATGTTCAAACGTTTCGTCTTCAAGCGCTCTGACCAGAAGATGCTTTCGAGATCCTGAAGGGATCGGCCGAGGTCTTCGTTTCTGACGATATAGGCGTATTCCCGGTAGCTCCATACCTCTTCTTTCACCTTGTGCAGCCGCCGTTGAATCTCTTCCGGTGTATCGGAGGCTCTGGTTTGAAGCCGGGCTCGGAGCACGGTCATCGAGGGAGGAAGAATAAAGATCGATACCGAATCCTCGAAACGTTTCTTGACCTGCATGGCCCCTTGCACATCGATCTCCAGCAACACATCGATTCCCTGATCGATCTTTTCGGTCAGTGACTTCCATGGCGTTCCATAGAGATGTCCGTACACGTGGGCCCACTCGACAAACTCATTTCGTTCGACCAGTTCTCGGAATGTCTGTTCTCCAATGAAGTAATAATCTTGCCCGTCTTTTTCGCCTGGCCGCGGCTTCCTGGTGGTATAGGAAATTGAATGCCACAGGCCTGGGAGGTTTGTCGCGAGTTGCTTGCAAAGCGTGGTTTTTCCGGTCCCGGAGGGCGCGGATATAATGAAAAGAATTCCCCGCCGGTCCATCGATGAACGCGGGGGGCCGGATGCCGGTGCCGTGGAGCTGGTCGTGGTGGCTGAGTTCATTCGACGTTCTGGACCTGTTCGCGAATGCGTTCCAGTTCGGCCTTCATCTGGACCACATGACCGGCGATTTCCGCATTGTTGGCTTTCGAGCCGATCGTGTTGACTTCTCGCCCAATTTCCTGGAGCAGGAAATCAAGGGTTTTACCCACAGAGTCTGTACCGTTGAGCGTCTGCTCAAACTGTATCATATGTGAGTCCAATCTGACTATTTCTTCCGTAATGTCACCACGGTCCGCGTACACCGCCAATTCCTGATAAAGCCGGGGGGGATCGGGGATTTCAGATCCCAACAGCTTCTCCACCCGAACCTTCATTTTGTCAAAGATCTCTTGGGCCAATAGAGGAGTCCGCGCGGCGACGAGAGTTCGATGCTCTCGGATCGTCTGAATCCGCGCCCTCATATCCTCTGACAGGGCTTTCCCTTCGCGCGTTCGCATGCCTTCCAGATCTGTCAGGGCTTGGGCCATCAGTCGTTGAACGATTTTCGCCAGTTTCGGGTCTTCCGTCGGTTGATCCGATACCGACACCACGTCGCGAAGCCCGGCCATAAGCGCAAGATCGATAGAACCGCTCAACTTCAGGGATTTCTTGAGAGTACGGAGGGCCTGATGGTACTGCTTCGCGAGGGGTTGGTCCAGAATGACGCTTCCTCCGCGCCCTTTGCCCGCTTGGACGGTCACCGTGATATCGATACGCCCACGGGTACAGCGCTGCTGGATGGCTTTCTTAAAGGAGTCTTCCAGGTGACTGAATGGACGGGGCAAGCGGCAGGCGATTTCGAGAAACCGATGATTGACGGAACGCATTTCCACCGTCACGAACCCATCCTGCAAGGAGGCCTGCCGTCGGCCGAAACCGGTCATGCTACGAATCATTGAAACCCTTTCTCTTTCCATAGACAGTGCCGGTAGATCGGACAAATGCGGCACTGAGGTTTTCTGGCAAGGCAGACGTAGCGGCCATGCAGCAATAGGTGTTGCGAGACCGCTGTCCACTGGGATTTCGGTAGGAGCTGCTGCAGGTCTTGTTCGACCAGATCCGGATTATCGGATCTGGTCAGACCGAGTCGCTTCGCCACGCGTTTGACATGGGTATCGACGACGACACCGGGCTGGCCGAAGGCAGTTCCGAGAATGACATTCGCGGTTTTTCTGCCGACGCCCGGTAACGTGATTAATTCTTCCATCGTGTGCGGAACCTGTTCACCAAAGCGCTCGGTCACGGCTTTGCCGCAAGCAACAAGATGCTTCGCTTTATTTTTAAAGAAACCGGTGGAACGAATGAGCTCTTCGAGTTCGGGAAGATGAGCCGCAGCCAACTCTGCCGGTTGTCGATACCGCTTGAAGAGCGGAGGAGTAACCTGGTTGACACGCTGGTCGGTACATTGGGCGGAAAGGATCGTGGCCACGAGCAGCTCCCAAGGGGAGCGATGGTCGAGTTCCATCTTCGGGCTAGGCCTCGTACGCTGCAGCGTCTTCGCAATCTCACGGAGGCGCGTTCGACGATCCGAGGATGGCAGAGATTTCGTTGTCATGGCTGGTATCAGAATGGGTTGATTGTGCAGTGGGTTATGGAAGAGATGCAAGCGTACGCGTCGGGGCTGTCGTTTTCTGGGAAGAACTGTCCACTGGGACGAGAGCAGCCAGCCGTTCCTCGAGGTGCTGGATCAGTGGGGGCAAAGTCTCCGAATGCAGAGACGAAATCCCGATCGCGCCGTAGCGCCTGCACAGGGCCTCCGCTTGCCCGGACGGAAGCTGGTCGCATTTATTGAACACCAGGACTCGTGGAATCCGATCGAGTGCGAGACTTTGAAGCACGGTGTCGACCGATTCGATATGGGCGTCCAGTTCTTTCGCCCCGGCATCGACCACATGCAAGAGGAGGTCGGCATCGCGCAATTCGTCCAAAGTCGTTCTAAAGGCTGCGAGGAGATCTTTGGGAAGGTCGCGAATAAATCCCACTGTGTCGGTGATGATGACCTCACGGCCATGTGGGAAACGCAGTCTGCGGCTTGTGGTGTCAAGCGTTTCAAACACGCGTGGGGCCGTGCTCACCTGGCTATTTGTTAAGACGTTGAGCAATGTCGACTTGCCTGCGTTCGTGTAGCCCACGATGGACAGGACTGGGAAGTCCTGTCGTACTCGTCGCGATCGCCGTTGGTCTTGATGGCGGGCAAAGTCCCCGATCTCTCGTTCCAAATAATCGATGCGCTCTCTGATGCGACGGCGGTCCGTTTCGAGCTTCGTTTCACCGGGCCCTCTGCTGCCGATGCCGCCGCCCAAGCGCGAGAGGCTCGTTCCCTGACCGGAGAGGCGAGGAAGCAGATACCGAAGCTGGGCCAACTCGACCTGCACTTTGCCTTCCCGGCTATGTGCCCGTTGGGCAAAGATGTCGAGGATCAGCTGGGTCCGATCAATGACTGTCAGGTCGGTGATTTCCGCAATGGCACGTATCTGTCCGGGAGCCAAATCTTGATCGAAGATCAATAGATCTGCTCCTTTTTGCATGGCTTGCATCAGCACGTCCTTGAGTTTGCCGCTTCCCAATTGAAACCGGTGATGGCCACCCTGCGTACGCTGCACTAAACGGTCGATCACGATGAGATCTGCGGAGGAGGCCAATTCAGCCAGCTCAGCGAGGCGCTCTTCTTGCTCGGATTTACTCTTGGGTGAAGCGCTCACGAGGATGGCGGTTTGACCCTGGGTCATCACGTGCGACGCGCCCTGACCTTGGAGGTCTGACTCCAGGTCACGAACGAAGGTTTCAAAACTCACCGGACATTGATGCATCAGTGTAGGCTTGAGAAGCGTATACAGGGACCCCTGTGGGCTGGGTGGATTCAGATGGGCCAGGGAGAGCAACCCTGGTTCGCCTTTTGGTGTAACGCTCAATGTTCCGATCATGTCGAGTCGGAGTAGCCCAAGCATGGTGAGGTCTTCTTGGGTAAGTGGTTCTCCCTTCAGGCTTGAGCGTATCAGGCGAAGGCCCCTCAGCGATCGCGGACTTGCACGAAAGGTGGTCAGCGTCGTTGCCGAGGGCTCGGTACCAGCACCGACGAGGACATCTTGAACCGCGCCGCGCCTGGTGATGACCAGTCCGATGGGGCGGCGTATTTCGTGAGTGAATTGCGCGAGAGTTTTTGCCGCTTCGGCTGAGAGGACTTCATCCACGGGCATACGTCGGCGATATAGCCGCTCAAGCATTGTGAGCTGGCCGGCGCGGAGACCAAGGACCTGTCCGTGAATATCTGGAATGGGCGTCGTTTCCTTTTCGTTGTTAGTTAGATTGGGTGTATGAATGGCAAAGCCAGCGCCGCCTGAGCATCGAGCGCCAGAGATGCACGGAGCCCTGCACGAAGAGCCTGCCTTCCTGCGGCAGCAATCATTGCGGCATTGTCGGTACAGTAGACCAATGGAGGAAGACTCAGTCGCACGGTCTCGGCAGTAGCGCGTTGCTGGAGCAGCTCGCGCAATCGAGAATTGGCCGACACGCCTCCGACAACGGCCACCGCACGAGCGCCGGTTGATTGGACTGCAGCAAGGGCTTTGTCGATCAGAACGGTCACGATGGCCTCCTGATAGCCGGCCGCCAAATCAGCAGCATGCGTCACGCGATAACTCTCAGGCATTGCTTGAAGTATGTAGAGCAAAGCTGTTTTTAAACCACTGAAACTAAAGTCAAGGCTCCCTTTCTTAAGATAGGAGCGTGGAAATGCGATGGCCTCTGGGTTTCCTTGTCGAGCCAAGCGATCGATGGCTGGTCCCCCAGGGTATTCTAGTCCAAGCAACTGAGCGCCTTTATCAAAGGCCTCCCCTGCCGCATCGTCTCTGGTAGCGCCAAGGAGTCGGCAGAGACCGCTTGCCTCCTTAAAGTAAAGATGGGTATGTCCACCTGATACGACCAGAATCACAGCGGGTAACGGAAACGTGGGATCCTGCAACCAAGCGGAGGCGATGTGACCCTCAAGGTGGCTTACGCAAGCCACCGGAATATTCAAGGCATAGGCAAGTGCTTTTGCATAGTTGATTCCGACGAGCAGTGCGCCGGCCAAGCCTGGTCCTTGGGTGACGGCGATTCCTGTGAGATCTGTCCACACGTGACCAGCTTGTTGCAGTGCCTCAGATGAAACAGCTTCAATCGATTCAATGTGGGCACGGGAGGCAAGTTCAGGAACGACACCCCCGAATCGCCGATGAACAGCATGCTGCGACGTAATAATGTTCGAGAGGACGGCGCCGTCTTCGGCAAGCACCGATGCGGCGGTTTCATCGCATGACGTTTCGATACCAAGGAGAGGCCCCGGTATCCAGGCTGCGGTGGGCTGTACAACGGTCGTGATCATGAAATCTTTGCCGATCACGGGAACTAGACCGGCAACAAATGTGTGAGTCTGAGAGAGTTAATAGCACGGCCCTTGTGGCCACTGGCGCCACAAGGGCCGTATCGTACTCTATGCGATGGCGTCGCGCAGGTACAGGGCTGGTACATTAGACGCCAGCCATCGCCTCCTGCTCGATGAATGCCGGAGCACCATCACGAAGCACCACGCGGATCTTTCGACATTCCTTGAATCGTCCTCTAATCATTTCTTCGGAGAGCGGATCGCCGATCGCGCGCTGGATCGTTCGCCGCATCGGTCTGGCTCCGTAGAGCGGTTCATACCCTTCTTTAATCAACCACTGCTTGACATCGTCCTCGACTTCGATCTCCACTCCCTTTTCAAGGAGACGCAGGTTGAGTTCGCCCAAGAGGATATCAAGAATGCTGTAGAGATGCGTCCTGTCCAATTGATGAAAGACCACGACCTCGTCGATCCGGTTCAAAAACTCTGGACTGAACGAGCGGCGCAATTCCCCCAACACTTCTTCTTTCTTATGGCGCTCTTGGTCGCCTTCCGTGCTCTGGAATCCGAGCGAGACCCCCTTCTGAATCAACTTGGTCCCGATATTGGAGGTCATGATGATGACGCAATTCTTGAAGTCAACTTTGCGTCCAAGGCTGTCGGTCAGCACCCCGTCGTCCAATACTTGTAACAGGATATTGAAGACATCAGGATGGGCCTTTTCGATTTCGTCGAACAGGACCACTGAATAGGGCCGACGACGGACCCGTTCAGTCAATTGGCCGCCTTCTTCATAACCTACGTACCCCGGAGGGGCTCCGAAGAGTCGTGAGCTAGTGAATTTTTCCTGATATTCGGACATGTCGATCCGAATGAGGGAATCTTCGCTATTGAAGAGAAACTCGGCTAATGTCCGTGCCAGCTCGGTTTTTCCAACGCCGGTGGGTCCCAGGAAGATAAAGGATCCGATAGGCTTCTTGGCTTCCTTTAGTCCGGCACGCGACCGCCGGATAGCTCGGGCCACGGCGGAGATCGCTTCATTCTGCCCGACTACACGTTTATGGAGGAATTCCTCCATGCGCAGCAGTTTGTTCGATTCTTCTTCTTCAAGCTTGAAGAGGGGAATACCCGTCATCTTGGAGACGACATAGGCCACTTCTTCTTTTCCGATTGTCGGCTTGTTTTTTTCCTGATTTTTCTTCCACTCGCGCTTGGATTCATCGAGGAGTTTGCGTAGTCGTTCTTCTTCCTCGCGATGGCGAACGGCCTCCTCGAAGTTCTGCATCGAAATAGCCAATTCTTTTTCACGAGAGACTTTTTTCAGCTCTTGCTCCATCGCCTTCAATTCCGACGGTAGCGCATAGGTCTGCAACTTGGCCCGTGACCCTGTCTCGTCAATCAAATCGATGGCCTTGTCCGGCAGGAAACGGTCGCTAATGTAGCGATCGGACAGTTTGACCGCTTCGAGGATGGCCTCTTCGGAAATCTCGACACCATGATGTTCTTCGTAGCGATCGCGAAGCCCTTGGATGATCAGCACCGTTTCATCGATGCTCGGCGGCTGGACGTGAATCGGTTGGAATCGTCGTTTGAGGGCTCCGTCTTTCTCGATATGTTTTCGGTATTCATCAAGAGTTGTGGCGCCGATGCATTGAATTTCGCCGCGCGACAGTGCGGGTTTGAGCATGTTGGACGCATCGATCGATCCTTCCGCCGCCCCTGCTCCCACCAAGGTATGAAGTTCATCAATGAAGATAATGATGTTTCCAGCCTGGACGATCTCTTTCATGACGACCTTCAGCCGTTCCTCGAATTGGCCGCGATATTTCGTTCCTGCAACCAGCGAACCGAGGTCGAGTGCAATGACGCGTCGTGAGAGTAGATTATCCGGCACTTCGGATTGGACGATTCGCTGGGCAAGGCCTTCGACGATGGCGGTCTTGCCGACGCCAGCCTCCCCGATGAGCACAGGATTGTTTTTCGAGCGGCGACTCAGGATCTGTAGTACCCGCTCGATTTCATCGGCCCGGCCGATGACGGGGTCCAGCTGCCCTGCCTGGGCAAGTTGGGTCAGATCGCGACCAAACTCATCGAGCGCTGGGGTGTTGCTTTTCCGGTCGCGCTCACGAGGGGCGGACTTCCGCAAGAATGTCACAGTCAACTGTCGGGCGGTCAGGAGATTAGCGCCTAAGCTGCGGAGGATCTTTCCACCGATCCCCTCCTCTTCTCGGAGGAGGCCCAATAAAAGGTGTTCACTGCCGATATGATTGTGCCCTAGAAGACGGGCTTCCTCGACTCCGTATTCGATGACCTTCTTGACTCGAGGGCTGAACGGGATCTCACCAAAGGTCATGGTAGTCCCCCCGCCGGGTAAGTTCCGTTCAATTTCCAGGCGGACTTGCTCGGTGGAGAGCCCCATCTTTTTCAAGATCATCAGGGCAATCCCATCGGATTCACGGAGAATGGCCAAGACGAGATGCTCGGTTCCGAGGTAGTCATTTTGATGACGCTCAGCCTCTTCCCGCGCGAGGATGATGATCTTCCGGCCCTTATCCGTAAATCTTTCGAACATCCTGCCTCCTTATTAAGGGGAGCCTGTAACCGATTCCATGCGCGCAAAGTTCCCGAAAAATCTGGCCTAATTCTAACTAGACGGATTTTAAGTGTCAAGACTAGGAGATAATCGCACAAGTCGAGAACTCGTGTGGACGGGATACAAATGACGAAGGCCGCCTGTGTTCTGATTCGTTGACTTCAAAAGAACCCTGCCGATACAATCGCGCACATTTTCGTCTGATCTCTCGGTAGAATCAGGACAGGGTTTCACTGCATGAAAAGCAAAAGCGTTGGGATTCTGACAAAGCCGAGGTTTCCCGAAATTGAACGTACGCTGCGAGATGTGGTCGGCTGGCTTCGAGTTCGAAGCATCGATGTGGTTTTGGACACGACCTCGGCGATGTTTCTCGGTGAACAGGGGGGGTATCAGAAAACTCAACTGGCCAGCAAAGCGGATGTACTTCTTGTCTTGGGCGGCGACGGAACCATGCTCAATGCCGCGCGACTTGCCGGGGAACGAAGCATCCCCATCCTTGGCGTCAACATGGGTGGACTCGGTTTTTTGACCGAGGTCCGATTGGAGAACCTGTACCCCTCGCTCGAACGGGTATTTGCGAATGACTTTGTTCTCGATGAGCGACTCATGGTCCGGACGCATATTCATCGGCATGGAGAAACGGTTGCGCAAGGGGTGGTGTTGAACGATGTCGTAATCAGCAAGGGTACGCTCGCCCGCATGATCGAACTGAAGATCGCTATTCAAGGACGATTTGTGACCAACTTGCGTGGCGACGGGTTGATCGTCAGCAGCCCGACTGGATCAACCGCCTACTCCCTTTCAGCCGGAGGTCCCATTATTGATCCGGCAGTCCAGTCATTGATCCTGACGCCGATATGTCCTCATACGCTGACCCATCGGCCACTGATCGTGCCTGGCAATGCAGAGATCGATGTGACACTCACGAGTAAAGACGACGGCGCCATGGCGACGCTCGACGGACAGGTGGGAGTGGCGATCACGCAGGGAGATACGGTCGTGATCCAGACCTCGGAGCACCGGACCCGATTGATCCGATTTCCGGAGAGTAATTACTACGACGTGCTGAGAGAGAAACTTAAATGGGGGGACAGATAGAAACGAGTAGGACAGTTCGTTATGCCTTACCGCGCTCGATCAATTCGATCATTTCCTGATTGCTTGTGTATTTGAACTCTCCGATACACTCCTGTTCACTCCAGTGAACCTTTTCATTAGATTCAAGTATACGCAGCCCCTCCAGATCGACCGGATGGCTTTTATGCGCCTTGAGAATCGCGGCGAGCTTGTCGAGGACAATTTTTGCCTCAGGGTGGCTCCCCGGTGTTTTCGTCGCGAGATATCTGCGTACAACCTCCGCGCACCAATCCCCATCCCGTTTGGCAATACCGACTAAGCCTTCGCTCGCTTTTCTCGCCCACCCCGCGAGAAATATGCCATCCATGATTTTCCCAGAGGCTTCATCGTATGCTTGGAAGAGCGAGTCGTCTGGGTCGTTGCCGGTCTTGTTGGGGTTGGTGATGAAGAGGCCGCCCTTGTATGGCAGGCCAACGGTGTCATCGACTTTGTCGCCGACCGCAAAGATGACGGCATCGCATGGGAATTCATAATACTGCTTCAGCCCCACCGCCACGGTATCCTCGCCTTTGGGATCGAGTTTATTGTCCTCCATCTCAAGCCCATGCACCCGGTTGTGGTCGTCGACAAGGATGCGTTTCGGCGAAGCAAGAAACTTAAAGCCCATCTTCGTGTCACTAATTTTCGGTTCGCATTTCTTGAATTCGTCCATGAGGCCCTTCAAGACCTCATCAGCCTTCTGGCCAACCGCTGCCAGGCGATCCTTGATGCGGGCGACCTCTTCCTTGATGCCCTCGATGTCCATGTTGGAGCAGACCGCTCGGATTTCTTTGGGATTATACTTCCGTTCGACTGGCCCGCGTCGCACGATCGCCGTGACTCGTTCGACTTTTTTATAGCGAGTCAGCCAGTGCGCGATATCGACCATCACATCGCCTGCCCCGATGACCGCCACGTGCTTGCCCATATCGAACGGACGATCGCCGAAGCCAGGCAGCCGATTGAAATGGTAGACCACGTCCTTCGCGTGGAATACGCCCTTCGCTGAGTCTCCTTCCACGCCGATCGCCTTCGTCCCCTGGGCGCCAATCGAAAAGATTACCGCGCTGGCGCCAAGCCCGCGGACGTCTTCCACCGTCAGATCCTTGCCGGTCCCAATAGAGACATTGCCGAAATAATGTACGTTTCGCTTTTCGAGCAGCTCCCAATATTGCTTCTTGAGGCCGCCCCGGAGTTTGAGCTTCGCGGGGAAGATACCGTACTCAGCCAGCCCGCCGAATTTGATGTCCCGGTTAAGAATAATGATCTCGTGTCCCGCTTTCGCCAGTGAACTCGCGACAGCCATCCCGGCTGGTCCAGCACCGGCCACAATAATCACGTGCGATGTCGTTGCGCTCATGCGTTGTTTCCTGGAAATATGGATAGAAAGTGTCTAGAACCTCAACAGTTCCGCGGACTTTAGCATAGCTGGCTTTCGACTGTCAAAGAGGCGGACAGACTTTCCCTCCTATCCTCCAGCACTTCCGACCGGTCCACCCGGCTCGGTCATACGCCAGGGATCGAGCAGTTCGTCGAGCTGTTTGTCTGGCAAGACTTTTTGCTCCTTGGCCATTTCACGGACGGTCTTGCCGGATTTGTAGGCGTCCTTTGCCAGCTTGGCTGCCGCCTCGTACCCGATTTCAGGCGCTAGGGCGGTACACATCGCGAGGCTTTCTTCAATCAGGCTCTTACAGCGTGCTTCATTCGCCTTAATGCCTTCGATGCATTTGGCCGAGAAATTGTTGGCAGCAGTCGCCAGTAGTTCAATAGACTGCAGAAGGTTGTAGGCCATCACGGGCAGCATCACGATCAGTTCGAAGTTGGCCGCCTGCCCTCCCACTGTGACCGTCACATCGTTGCCGATCACCTGAGCGCAGACCATCGTGACCGATTCGGCGATGACGGGATTGACTTTGCCCGGCATGATGGACGAGCCCGGTTGTGTCTCCGGCAAATTGATCTCCCCGAGCCCACAGCGTGGGCCTGAACCGAGCCAGCGAATGTCGTTGGCGATCTTCATGAGGCTTACGGCGATGGTCTTCAATTCCCCGCTTGCTTCGACCAACGAATCCTGTGTGGACTGCGCTTCAAAATGGTTTGTGGCTTCTGTAAACGTGCAGCCGGTCTCTTTGGAAACGATTGCCATCACCTTGGCAGAAAACTTTGGATGGCAATTGAGCCCCGTGCCGACTGCAGTGCCACCAAGCGCGACTTCGCTTAGGGCTTCTTGCGCCCGCTTGACCCGTTGAATGCCGAGCTCAATCTGGCGCGCATAGCCGCCGAACTCCTGACCCAATCGCACCGGCGTCGCATCCTGCAAATGGGTGCGACCGATCTTGACGATCTTGTCGAACTCTTTCGCTTTGCGAGTGAGTGCTTTCTGCAAGGAGGTGAGTGCTGGCATGAGCTGCCGTTGCATCATCTCTCCGGCAGCGATGTGAATGGCCGTGGGAATCACGTCGTTGCTGGATTGGCCTAGATTGACGTGGTCGTTTGGATGCACCAGCTTGCTGCCTCGTGCTCCGCCTAATAGCTCGGTGGCACGATTGGAAATCACCTCGTTGGTGTTCATGTTCGTCGAGGTGCCGGAGCCGGTTTGGAAAATGTCTACGGGGAATTCGGCGTCGAGCTTGCCATCGACCACTTCGGTCGCTGCCTGGTTGATCGCATCCGCGGATTTCTTGTCAAGGAGGCCCAGCGACTGATTGACCGTGGCGGCAGCGCGTTTGATTAACCCCATCGCCCGGATCATGGCGCGGGGAAATCGCAATGAGCTGATCGGGAAGTTCTCAATGGCACGGGCGGTCTGCACACCAAAATAGGCAGAGGCCGGTACGGCCAGCTCACCCATCGTATCGCGTTCAACTCTGGTCGCAGGGGATGGCTGAGTCGCTGCCGCTGTGGGTATCTTCTTCATGCGCCTACTCCAGTGTAATGGGTTCTCAAGCTTGCGGGCGCCATGATAAACTCAGCTCCCCTACTTGTACAAGGGTGTCGCTTGATGGACGGCTCGCATATTGTTGTTGACGTCTTCGCTGGTAATAAAGGGGAGCCGACTCCCCGGGCCTTCACGCTTGAAGGAAGCTGGCGGACAGTGACTAAAATCCTGACTCGGTGGGATACGGAGACGCACTGTTATTTCCGCGCTCAGGCTGACGACGGACATCGCTATGTGTTGCGCAACGATTTGGACAATCTCATCTGGGAACTCGTGATGGGCGAAACGACCAACGGTGAGACCTAGGGCCTAACTGCCTACTAAAAAGACGGGGCCCGCCGGAGCGGGCCCCTGTTCAGGCCAGACGGTGGTGGCTATCGATTAGGCAACCTTGACTTCGATTGCTTTCGGCTTTGCCTTCTCAGACTTGGGCAGCTGGAGATTCAGAACCCCATCCTTGAATTCGGCCTTCCCCTTTTCCTCATCAACCAGATCGGGCAATGTGAAGCTTCGGACGAAGCTGCCATAGGAACGTTCTACCCGATGGTATTTTTTCCCGGTCTCTTCCTTCTCCTGCTTCCGCTGACCCTGGATCGTGAGGACGCCGTCTTCCAGCGTGACCTTCACATCCTCTTTCTTCACATCAGGGATCTCCGCCTTGATCTGGTATCCCCCCTCCGTTTCGCTGACGTCCACGGATGGTACCCAGTCAGCAACAACCATGGTTTCCTTGCCGTTCGTCCGAGGCAGGGCGGGGCGGCTAAACATCCGATTCAACCGATCCGACATATCTTCAAGTTCACGAAACGGATCCCACCGTACGAGTGTCATGTTAGACCTCCTTCTTGTTTGTATTCTCTGTTTCAGAATGTCTATTCGCAGCGCGCGCCGATTGCTCTGTACGAATGAACAGATAACTATCGCTGCCGCGGAGTCAAGGGGGCTGGACCAATGTTGGAGGCGGCAATGCTAGGGAGACCCTAGCGTTGCTCAATAGGGACGTACGGCCGGCCATGCTCACCGGAATAAATCTGATCCGGGCGGAACAGTTTGTTCTCCCGAAGCTGTTCAAGCCAATGAGCCAGCCATCCCGACACACGCGCCATCGCAAATAACGGTGTGAACAGATCAGTCTCGATGCCCATCTTGTCGTAGACGATCCCGGAGTAGAAGTCGACGTTGGGATATACTCCCTTCCCCTTCAGCAATTCTTCCGCGATCCACTCGACCTCCAAGGCAACCTCGTACAATGGTGAAGTACCACTCTCCCTGAAGAGTCGCTCGCACAGACCTTGGAGGATGGTCGCACGCGGATCTTTGACCTTGTACACCCGGTGACCGAAACCCATCAACTTCTGTTTCGCGCGGATCTGTACTTCAAGGTACGATCGGGTTTTCTTTGGCTCACCAATCTCCTTGAGCATCTGCACGACTTCCTCATTGGCGCCGCCATGCAGCGGGCCCTTCAGAGCCCCGATTGAGGACGCGACGACGGTATAGGGATCAGCCAGTGTCGATGCGGTGACCATGCCGGTAAACGTTGAGGCATTCATCGTATGCTCGGCATGGAGGATCAGGCAGTCGTCGAAAATGTCGCCCCACAAGGGAGGAGGCGCTGTCTCAGTCAGCATGTAGAGGAAGTTTTCCGAAAATCCTAGATCGTCGCGTGGTGGAATATACTCGTTCCCATACCGCAGACGCGCCCAGGCAGCGACGATCGTAGGCAGTTTGGCAACGAGCCGGACGGCAGACCAGTAGTTATTTTCGACGTCCTGAACATTCCGGCCTGGATAAAACATGCCCAGCGCGGCAACCGCAGCCTGCAAGGCATCCATGGGATGTCCCTGCTCCGGAAGGCATTTCAACAAGTCAACAATCTTGAATTTGATGCGACGGTGATGGACGATGTCTTCGTTCCATCGCGCAAATTTCGGTTGAGTGGGAAGCTGTCCAAAGAGCAAAAGATAGGCGGTTTCGAGATAGGACGATCGCAGGCAGAGTTCTTCGACCCGGATGCCGCGATATTCCAGCACACCGCGTTGTCCGTCCACATCGCTAATCGCGGATTTGGCTGCGGGAACGCCTGCAAGCCCCGGCATGAAATCATGTGGCATGACTGTGCTCCTCACCTGAACGACGGAATGCGTGACGTGTGAGGACAGTCTATCATGTTCAAGAGGCAGGATCTTGAAATGGCTACAATCGGTTGGCATACTCAAGTTTCCGCCGTTCATGCTCGGAGAAAATCCCATGTCGCTGTTGGTTGTGATCCTCATCGGATGTTGTGTTCTTGTGATGGGGTTCATGATGCTCTGGATAACACCGGCAACGACATCGCAGCCGATGGTGGTCAAGCCAACCGATTCAAGTATCCGGTGCCACGGGACAAATTCTTCCGCCGACCAGCAGCGATCTCGTATGGATCGCCCAGATACAATAGATTCCCGCGAGAAATGAGATAGGTAGAGGAGGTAAGCGATGACTTCGCGTCTGTCTTTCCTCCTGATATGGTTCGGATTCATCGGAATGGGACCAGTCGTCTTAGTCCAAGCCGACGGCGAGACCCTTGGTTTTGCCGTTGTAAGCGAGGTGCCAAAAGATAAGGCGCGGGTATTTGCGAAGGTCTCAGTGAATGACGCAGTGTCAGACATGAAGCTGCTCGCATCGGAGGCCATCATCAATAATCTGATTTGGAAAAAACTTGAAATCTGCCATGCGATGAGAGTGGAGGGATACAAAGTCGCTGAAGGATTTCAGATTGTCGCGGTGCACATGATCGATGCCGGCATGCTGCCGATGTCCCTACAGTCGTTTGCGGGGGATTGCTTGATTAAGAAAGCCGTCGAAATCGCGCCGCTGGTCGACTAGTCGGGATGGGTTAGCAGGCTGCGGAATAACTCTTGTGGCAGGGCGTGAATTCGCTGGCCCACACGCTTAGGACACCAGGAGACCACCCCCGCAGGGTGCTCAAAAAGGCCGTCCAACAAGGCCGCAGCGAGTGAAGACCCGAGGCGTACCCTCTAGGGTACGTTGAGGGCCTGAACGATGCGAGAACGCTGCCGGCGGACTTTTTCAGCACCCTGCTAAGTGTGGCGGCATTCCGGACAGGAGGTGGGTTCTTCTGCTGCCTCGCACTCTTCCACGGTCAGGGGGAAGAGTTGTTCGCACTGCAGGCAGGGACGAATTTCGAAGTAGGCGGTTCCCTTGTCATCAATGTCGGTAGGCAAGAGCAATTCGAGTGGATCATATCCGATCACCCCGCCGTCTGAGAATCTGACAATGGCCAGGCGATCGTTGAAGACCTCGAAGGTTCCTTCCTGCCCTCTTCGGGCCAACACATGCCCGAGTGCGAGCACGGGTTGTCCCTTGCGTTTCGTGCGGAGGTCTCGTAAGGTGTGCTGCGCGTCCGTGGTGCAGGAAAATTGGCCACTGGAGCTGGTTCCGAAGATCGGCGTTGGCATATGGGCGTTTACGGGAATAAGATAAAACCCATGTATCACACGGGCAAAAATGGCGTCAAGGCAGGCATGACGCTAACATAAGGAGTTTGAACATGGCTGAGGTGACGATTTACCAGAAACCAACTTGTAGCACATGCCGTCAGGCGGTGCAGTTACTACAAGAGAGCGGAAAGCCTTTTACGGTCATCAATTATTACGAGAAACCTTTCACAAAGGCGCAGCTCAAGAATCTGTTGAAAAAAGCTGGGCTTTCGCCGAAGGCCATACTGAGAACCAAAGAGGAGATCTATAAGGAGCTAGGTTTAGCGAAGAAAGATCTTTCGGATGATAAATGGATTGATGTGCTGATAGCCCACCCGGATCTCATTCAGCGTCCGATTGTCGAAAAGGGCGAGAAAGTGATCTTGGCTAGGCCAGCAGAGTCTCTGAAGCGGCTTCTCTAGCAGCTAGGTTCCGTAGTCTCCACTTGGGACAATTCTTCCTGATCCGGCATGCGACCTTGGTGTCGGGGCAATCGCCTCCAGTCCCCGTTTTACGACGTTCCCCCCTACCCCCTTGGCCTCATAGAGGCCTCGGTAGGCTGACTTGATCACCAATGTCAAGGTTGCGCTGTCGCCCACTTTTTCCGCCACGCCGATACTCAGAGTAATTGGGAGTGCTTGGTCGCGTGATCCGGTCTTTTGGGCCTCTCGCTGCTTTTCCCAGACCCGATCGGGGCCTCGAAGGAACAAACTGATAGCTTCGGTTGTTTTCCGGACGGTCTCCAGCACACCCAAGGTTTCTGTGGCTGATTTTCCAGGGAACAGTACGGTGAGGTCCTCTCCTGTCGTACGGAAGACCTGTCCATCAGAACAAGCGGTCTGAACTCTTGGTGCAACCAGTTTTAGAATCTGTTCGCTCACTGATTTTCCGTGAGTATTGGCATACGGGGTCAGCTGGTCGATGCTGATGACTGCGACCGAGAATCGTTTCCCGAGTTGCGCGATTGCTTCCTCGTAGGCCAAGCGACCGGGAATGCCGGTGAGTTCGTCGCGATAGGTCCGCTGATAAAAAGATTGAAGCAATGTGACGAAGAGGATCAGTCCGGCCGCCATGAAGAAGTTTGTCGATTGCCAGCCGTAGCGGCTCGTATGATAGGCCACGAAAATGGCGCACAGAGCCCAAATCGCTCCTCCCTCCAGTGGGTCGCGATGAAGGGTGAATCGTATGATGTGCAGCAGCAAGGCTATGGCAAAAGCAAACAACGCCGGCTGCGGAATCGGCGTCCATTCCATATATCGCGAGGGAATGTACTCCCATGTGAAAGAGGAGGCCAGGTCATGCTGGTCCGGAAGGCTGAGCCAGAGCAGCAGAAAGGGTTGAACCAAGACGAGGATTACACGCGTCAAGCCACGAAGTGTCGAGAGCGAATCTTCTTTTAGAATGGAAAAAGCCAGCAGGTTGAGAGGGACAAGAAAAGCAGTTATGGCGATAACCGTCTGGTTTACGACCGCCTGGTCGGCATCAGTAGTGGAGAAGAACACCAGGGCTCGATCCGCAAGAGTCAGCACCAGGAGGGAAAGGATCATGCGGCTGCTGGCAAAATACCAGCCAAAGATGAGGCCAAACGTGAGAACGATATACGGCAATGCTGCGATCGGCTGTTGCAGCCAAATTGGGAGTCCCTGGGGACGAAGAAATCCAATCGCTATGAAAAAAATCAGTCCTCCGGGGAAGATCACCGCGAGGATGGATTTCCATAGTAGGCTCAGCATATGGCTCATACCTGTCGATAGAGTGACCTTGGGGCCTCTAGAGGGGTGCCAGATCCATACCTGACTATCCTTATCTACGGAGGAGGCTGTAGGAGGCGATGCAACGACAGCCCTGTAAAACCATTGATTATCCAGGCAAAATCTTGATTCTACCGGCACCTTACGAAGAGAAGCGGGGGTGAGGGCTGAGTCAGGGCCGCTTTTGAACAGTCAGATGAGGTTGTTGTCAAGCAGGGAGAATCTGAGATGGTTCATTGGCTTGAAGACGTCCCTGGGTCATCCGGAGGGCGCCGGAGGTCCGGTCTACACTGATGATGATCGTTCCATCTAATACTTGTAGAAGTAGATCACCAGCCAGCTGTCGTCGCCAGCCACGGAGAATGGGCACATCAAGGGCTGTCCGACTCTGCTTGGTGTCCACAAGAGTTTGCAAGTCGGCGCTAGTGGCCAGCATGGTGGGGGCAATCCCCTCCTCTGCTGCGCGGGCCTTCAGCACAGCTTGTAGGAGTTCGAGAATGCCGGTCGATTCAGGGTCTGGTTTTCGCTCGCGAGGGACTTCCGGCCATGCCGACGGTGGAAGGGCCAAGGCCGAGGTGATGGTGGCCAGGATTTGTCCTCCGTGTCGATCGACGTCGGAGGAATGGACGCCGCGAAGACCACGAAGATCGTTGACTGACTTAGGTGGGTGGCGTGCGAGTTGGAGGAGCACCTCGTCTCGCATGACGCGTCCGCGCGGCACGTTCCGGCGGCGGGCTTCCGCTTCTCGCCAGACGGCTACTTCACGAAGCACCGCAGCCCCTTTGGGCTTGAGCGTGTCCCACCCACGAATTCGTTGGTAGCGTTCCTGCGGCTCTCGACTTTTTTCTCCTATCGCCGTTTCCAGGCGCGCAAATTCCTCACTGACCCACTCTGAACGGCCAAGTATATTCAGGCGGTTTTCTAAATGCGAATGGATCGACAGGAGGAATTCAACATCTTCCAGGGCATACGCAATTTGGTCATCTGAGAGCGGTCGCGCACTCCAGTTGGTAAAGGTATGGGCTTTCGCCAACTTCGTGCCGTGGAGTCGCTGGACCAAGTTCGCATAGGCGACTTGGGCGCCATAGCCGACCATGGCAGCGGCGATCTGGGTGTCGAAAAACGGCTTCGGGATTTGCCCTGCGTGTATGGCAAAAAGATCAAGATCTTGTCGACCGGCATGGACAATTTTCTCAATCCTGGCATCACAGATGAGTTCCCAGAAGACATCGAGCGACCCGCCGGTCTGCACGGCAGGAAAGTCGATAACGGCGGCGGTCGTGGCGGTGGCGACTTGGATCAGTTCGAGCCGAGGGACAAAGGTGTCTTCCCCAACGAATTCCGTATCCAGAGCCAGTCGTGGACTCTGCCGCAACGTGTGGCAGAGAGATTCAAGCGCACGCTGGTCGGTCACATATGGTAGAGGTGAATTGGATGGTGTCACCTGTGTCTCATTCTGTTGGACGATAGGTGGCGTCAGGTGACCGTGGAGGTTCTACGTTGCTGAGGCTCAAGTATTCCTTCAGGAATTGATAGGCCTCCAACATGCGGCGCAATTCCGGCTCGGCGCTGCGATCGCCGTTATTCGAATCGGGATGGAGTTGCTTGGCTTTGAGACGAAAGGCAGCGGTGATATCGGCGAGCGAACTTCCGAATTCCACGCCCATGGCAGCATACGCGTCCATCGCGTTGTTGATGCCACTCGATCCTTGTGACAGGTCTCCGCCTCCCCCACCGGCAGCTTTCAACATTTCGGCCAGGCTGATCTTCTTGCGCCGCCGCCGAGGGCGCTCTCGTATTTCGCTGTCGAAATCGTCCCATCGGTCCTCCACAAACTCGAGACGGGACTCCAACCGCATCGCGGCGGAGAGATCACGGATTTCCCCAATCTCTTCTTCAATCTGGACCAGCGACTTGATGATTTCCTCCAGCCCCTGTTCAACGCGAAAAAAGCTGTCGACCCGTTCCTGCATCATTGTGTCGACGGCGAGTTCCAAACTTTCTTCGGCTTTCGGGCGCAACGAATCGATGCGCCGTCTCATCCCGTTCTGGAACTTGATGAATTTGCGTTGTGAAAAAGGCATAGGACCCACGCTTTCTCTCCAAGGAAGCGCATTGTAGCACAGCCTGGTCGCATGCCAGAAGGGTAGCGTAAACAGCTGGATTCATGTGGGGTGAATGGTCAGGGTGACGCGAAGTCGTCGCTGAGTTTAGTACGCCGTCTGGCCACACCCGTTTCACGTGCGGCTGCCGACACGGCTTTGGCCACGCGCGGGACGATTTCCTTATCGAACACGCTCGGAATAATGTAGTCCTCGCTGAGAGCTGCAGGGGGGATGGTCTCAGCCAGGGCCTTGGCCGCGGCCAGTTTCATCGCTTCATTGATATCGCTCGCCTGCACGTCCAGGGCGCCTCGAAATATTCCGGGAAAAGCGAGCGCATTGTTGATTTGATTCGGATAGTCCGAGCGCCCAGTTGCAAAAATCCGACAGTGGGAAGCGGCTAATTCACGAGGGACTTCAGGGTCGGGATTGGCCATGGCAAAGACGATACGATCGGCCGCCATGAGATCCAGATCTTCTGCCGTGAGTATATTGCCGACCGATAATCCGATGAAGACATCGGCCCCCTTGAGGGCGTCTTGGAGTGTCCCTTGAGGATGGTCTGGGGTCATGCAAGAGGCGAGATCTGTTCGGCAAGCCCGCAGCTGCTGGCCGTCCCCTCGTAAGACGATACCTCGCGGCTCGCATCCAATAAGATGAGAGAGGCCGGCAGCTAGTAAGATTCGGCAGCAGGCGGTTCCGGCGGCGCCGAGACCGTTGACCACCACGCGGATGTCCTCCATCCGTTTCCCTGTGACAGTCAGCGCATTCGTCAAGGCAGCAAGGAGCACCACAGCCGTGCCATGCTGATCGTCATGCATGACCGGTATATCCAGAGTGGCTTTTAAACGGCGTTCGATTTCGAAACAGCGCGGCGAACTGATGTCTTCCAAATTGATGGCGCCGAACCCCGGAGCAATGGCCTGAACTGTGCGAACAATTTCGTCGGGATCTTGCGTGTTGAGACAGATCGGCCATGCATCGATTCCCGCAAATTCCTTGAACAGCATGGCTTTGCCTTCCATCACCGGCAACGCGGCTTCCGGGCCAAGATTGCCAAGGCCCAGCACCGCAGATCCGTCGGTGACCACGGCAACCGTGTTGCCCTTGCCGGTAAAGGCATAGGCTTTGGTTTTGTCCTTCGCGATGGCTTGTGAGACCCGTCCGACTCCCGGCGTATAGACCATCGACAGCACATTTCTAGTTGTAACGGGCAATTTGCCTTGGACGCGAATTTTTCCACCAAGATGCAGAAGGAAAATACGGTCGGAAGCCGAGAGGACTTTCACGTCCGGCAGTGCCCTGATTCGAGCGAGCACCCGCTCTCCATGCGCTTCACTTTGAACGTCGATAGTCACGTCCGGCACCATACGGCTGGACGTTGCAGAGACGATATCCACAGCGCCCAAGTTGGCTCCTTCCTCGGCCAGGACGGCGGCCACTTTTGCGAACATACCCGGTGTGTTGGCAAGTTCAAGGCGAACGGTCAATCGGTAATTGGAGTAGGGTTCAATGTCAGTCATAGCTGGTCCTTCATTTCATTTAAGACTATCACAGGCGGGTCTCGAACCAGAGCTGATTGTGTATTACGATACAATATTAGGTTAGGCAGGAGAGGACGAAAAGTGAACTGTTGACAGTAAGGCAACATTTTCGCTAGCGTACTCTCCGTTTTTGCAACTTGAGCGGGCACACGCCAACCCAACAATAATCACTTTATAGCTAGAGGGGGTAACACATTATGAAGAGCCTGGTGATGGCAATCATGGCAGTGGCTATAGCATTGACGTTCAACGCACCTTCCTTCGCAGGAGACGAGAAGTCGGAGAAGAAGGATGAGAAGAAGGGCGGCTACGTCCTCGTGTACGATGACGAGAAGAAAGATAAAAAGGACGAAAAGAAGGACGGCTATATCGACACGTTCGGCGATGAGAAGAAGGACGAGGAAAAGAAGGACGGTAAGTAAGCGCGACGGAAGTCGTGTATCCGATCGAACAAGCCACACGTAAACAACTCTGAAGAGGCCTGTGATCTGACGAACGCAGGCCTCTTTCTTTCCTCGCTCATTGACCCTGCTTCGGCCTCGATGCTACCGTGGGACATGCACACTTCACCAGACGTACCGAGACCTAATCGCCTCATCCACGAAACCAGTCCCTATCTCCTCCAGCATGCCTCGAATCCGGTCGACTGGTACCCCTGGGGACCGGAAGCCTTGCAGTCGGCAAAAGCGCAGAATCGTCCCATCCTGCTCTCGATCGGCTATTCCTCCTGTCACTGGTGCCACGTCATGGAGCGGGAATCGTTTGAGAACGAGGCCATTGCCTCACTCATGAACCGGCATTTTGTCTGTATCAAGGTCGATCGGGAAGAGCGCCCCGATCTCGATGAAATCTATATGCAGGCGACGGTCACGCTCAATCATGGTCAGGGTGGATGGCCGATGACGGTTTTCCTGACGCCGGATCAGGAACCGTTCTTTGCCGGCACGTATTTCCCACCTGACGATCGTTGGGGCCGTCCCGGGTTCCCCAGCCTGCTCAAGAAAATCGCAGATGCGTGGGACCAGGATGCCGACGATCTCATAAATCAAGCGCATCAATTGACCCAACGGTTGAAGAACGAACTCAAAACGGTGTCCCCCGTTTCAGTTAGTACCTCCGTGCTTGATGAGGCCGTGAGGCAATTCCGGGAGGATTTCGACGAGCGCCACGGAGGATTTGGGAGTGCGCCCAAATTCCCCCCGTCTACCGGGCTCGCATTACTTCTCCGTTGTTACCGCCGAACAGGAGAGAGCCGAACTTTGCAGATGGTCACCAGGACGCTCGATGCAATGGCAGCCGGGGGGATCTACGATCATATCGGCGGTGGGTTCGCGCGCTATTCCACCGACGAGCGCTGGTTGGTTCCTCATTTCGAGAAGATGCTCTACGACAATGCTCTCTTGGCGCGGGCCTATCTGGAAGCCTATCAGGTGACCAAGCAGACCTCCTATCGCCAGGTCACAACGGAAGTGCTCGACTATATCCTCCGGGAAATGACCGACCCCGCCGGAGGGTTCTACTCTGCGACGGATGCGGATTCTGAAGGAGTCGAAGGAAAGTTTTTTGTTTGGACTCCGGCGGAGGTCCAGGCGGTGCTACAGAATGCGGAAGATACCCGCCGATTCTGTGCCTGTTACGATATTACTGATCAGGGGAACTGGGAACATCGGAGTATCCCGAATCGACTGCGTCCAATCGAGGCCGTTGTCAAGGAACTGAACCTCACCATCGATGAACTATACGAGACGATCCATCGGGCGCGTCCCCTCCTCTATCGCGCCCGCCAAGAGCGAGTACCGCCCGGACTTGACGACAAGATCATCACGGCATGGAACGGTATGATGATTTCAGCGATGGCCGAGGCAGGCCGGGCATTAGGGATCAGCCGCTACATCGACGGAGCCATGAAGGCCGCAGACTTTCTCTTGCTGGTCCATCGGACGTCCAAGGGAGCGCTGCTCCGCACGTCGCGGCAGGACCGAGCCCATCTCGACGGGGTACTGGAGGACTATGCCTATCTCGCAGAAGGATTGATCGACCTCTATGAAGCCAGTGGGCAGGAACGATATCTCACTACCGCGCTTCAATTGGGAGAACGGATGGTGGAGTGGTTTCAGGATGAGGACCATGGGGGGTTCTACACCACCGCCAAAACGCATGAAATCTTGATCATCCGAGCGCGTGAGGGAGCGGATGGTGCAACGCCCAGTGGAAACGCCGTGGCAATCTCAGCCCTCGCCAGACTTTCGTTTCACTACGATCGTCAAGACCTGCGCGAGGTAGCAATTGGCGGGATTCGCGCCTATGGCCGTCAGATAGCCCACTATCCGAGAGCTTTTTCAAAGAGTCTTGCCGTTGTGGATCTCTTGGCGGAAGGACCGATTGAATTGGCTTTTGTCGGAGCGCCCAACAACCCGGGGTTGGAGGCCCTGCAGCTCGCTGTGCGCGAGGTGTTCCTCCCGCATCGCGTGATTGCCTCTGGAGATGGAGCAAGCGCGTTATCCCACCACCCTCTGCTTGCAGGCAAGGAATTGATCGAGGGAAAAGCGGCACTTTATATCTGTCGGAATTTTTCCTGTCAGCGTCCCCTCACCGATCCAAAGGAGGTCACCGAGGCACTGTTGTCGGCGTCGCGACGAACCGATCAGACGGCTCAACAGACCCTCTTGCAAGGAGCGATGCTTCCAGGGTCGGCCCGTCCCGAGGGAACAGCCAGGTATGCAGCGCGCATCGTGAGTCAGTCACGCCATGACAGCCACATGGAACATGGGTATGCCAAGATCGGCAATAGGGGGCTGACGACATCCCGACTAGGGTTCGGCACTTATCGAGCCGGTACGAGGGAACCGGAGCATCGAGACGCACTCAAGAAGGCCTTGCGCGAAGGTGTGAATCTGATCGACACGTCGACTAATTATATGGACGGGGACAGTGAACGTCTGGTCGGTTCTGTTTTACGCGAGTTGATCAAGAACGGCGAGTTGGCTCGTGAAGAGGTGATCATCGTCTCGAAGATCGGCTATGTGCAAGGGCAGAACTTGAAACAGGCGGAGGCACGAGAACAGGCTGGGCACCCCTACCCTGACATGGTTAAATACGGTGAGGGCATCTGGCATTGTATTCACCCGGAGTATCTGACTGATCAACTCGCACTGTCACTGGATCGGCTTGGATTAGCCTCCCTCGATGTCTGTTTGCTGCACAATCCTGAATACTTTCTGTCCGAGGCAGCGCATCATGATGGTGGAGATCTCGCGTTGTCGCGAGATGCCTTTTATCACCGGATTAAACGGGCATTTACATTTTTCGAGTCGCAAGTAGCAGCCGGACGAATTGGTTACTATGGCGTGTCATCGAATACGGTCACGGCAGATCCATCGGATGCTGAGGCGACCTCGCTCTCTCGCATGTGCGACGCGGCTCGAGCTGCCGCCGCGACACAGGGCATGGAGCGCCACCACTTCGCGGTGCTGCAATGCCCCATGAATCTTTATGAGGCAGGCGCGCTGATGATACCCAATACCGGGAAGGATCAGCGGGAGACGGTTCTGGAGGTGGCCCAACGAGAAGGGCTTGGCGTACTGGTCAATCGTCCGCTCAACGCCATGCCGACGAAAAAGAGTAGCGTTCTTCGATTGGCGGATTTCCCGATTGAAGGCGATCCGGTGGACTTCGATCGGCAATGTCGGATCGTCGCAGCACTTGAAGAAGAGTATCGCAAGGCCATTGCCCCGGCCCTTCAACATAGTGGTCAAGGGATGGCTCCAGCCGACTTCTTTACCTGGGCTGTCGACTTGACACGCGTGCGACCTCAAATCCAGGGGCTGGAGCATTGGGAGCAGATCGAGCATCAAACGATCGCGCCTCATGTCAATCAAGTGATGCAGGCGCTTTCACGACACCTGACTGGAACGGCCGCCGAGCAGTGGGAGGCCTGGCGTGATCGCTATGTACCGCAGTTGCTCGCCCTGTTAGGCGGGCTCCGAATAGAAGCCACCGAACGCAGTCGTGCCAAAACTTCCTCGGTGTCGGCGGCCCTCGATCCCCTATTGCCTGAAACCAAACGCAAAGAAACGCTGTCACGAAAGGCCTTATGGGTGCTGGCAAGCACGTCAGGTGTCACCTGTGTTCTGAATGGCATGCGCTCCCCCGTCTATGCCGACGATTCTCTTGCCGTTTTGGGATGGGAACCGCTGGCGGGAGTCAGGCAGATATTCGAAGTCATTGCACAGAGGAAGTCGTCTCTATCGTGAACGCGCTGGTCGGCTGAGATCTGGTGGAATAGACCGTATCCGCAAGTCCGTTATTTTCGGCTGCCGATAAGTTGATTGAAACTCTCGATGGCATTGCCGAACCAGGACCCATTGCTCGCAACTCGCCGTTCGCCAGTGCTCGAATGTTTCGACTTCGACGAAAGCTCCTTGGCTCGACCCGCAGCATCCTTAAAATGCGGGTTCATTTGAGCGATACGGCGGTATAGGGTCGCCGCCTCTGCCGTCTGCCCGACCGACTCGAGGGTCCGTGCTAGAAAATATTGGACATCGATCACTTCCTTCCAAGGTGCCGACTGATCGCTCAAGGCTGTGCGAAACGCCTGAATCGCGGCGCCACGCTCCCCGATAGACCTGTGGCAGAGTCCAATCTGCGCTTGGGCTTTCAGCCAGTAAGACGGACTCTTTCCCGCCAGCTCTAGCATATCGATAGCCTCTCTCGATCGACCTTCCTTTCTCATTGCTACCCCTTTTGCGTAGAAGGATTCGGGGGTGCCGACCGAACGTGTAACTGTGAGTTCTGGAGATGGACTTTCCGGCCACAATTGCGGTGAGCCGGATTGCACAGGGACGGCATCGATCTCGCCGGCATCTTCCGGAGCGCTGGCTAAGGCACTCAGTTCCTCTCGTGCCGCAAGCGGCACAATCCCGCCTTTGCTTCGGTCAAAAGCGGCCTGAGCGACGAGTTTGGAGGTAATGATTCGAGCCTGCTCGGCAAAACCATAGGTCAACGCAACATCGCAGACCTGATTGATGAGACGTGGAGTGCCTCGCGTCAATCGATGCACCAAGGCACAGGCTTTATTCGTAAACACTGAGGGATGTCCACCTGCAATCTTTAAGCGGTGACGAATGCAATGCGCTGTCTCCGTCTCCGAGAGCGGTTCCAAGTGAAAGTCGACAACAATCCGTTGGGCAAACTGAGTCATGTCGATCCGCTGCAGTAATGTGTGGAGGTCCGGCTGGCCGGAAAGTATGATCTGCAGCTTCAACGTTTTCCCGTCGTTCAAATTCGACAAAAGCCGAAGCTCTTCGAGCAGCTCGGCCCCAAGACTCTGGGCTTCATCGATAATGAGAATGACCCGTCGGTGCTGTTTGGATTCCTGAATCAGAAACTCCGTGAAGAGGTGATAGGCCTCAACCGGGTCGAGTTGCTTCTGGCTTAACCCGAGGGAAAGCAGGATCCAGGGCAGGAGATGCTCAATGTCATAGCGCGCGTTTGTGACGAGACCGATCGAATGATTCTCTCCGTGCTCTGAAATAAGCTTCTGCAGAAGTGACGTCTTGCCCATACCGGGCTCGCCGGTGAGAACCAGAAACGGCGCCTCGTTGATAAGGCCATATTCCAAGATGCTGTAGGCCGCACGATGTGTAGCGCCAGGATACAGGAAGTCGCTATCCGGCAGGAGCGCAAATGGTTTAGTTCGAAGATTGTAAAACGACTCGTACATTTAGCGTTCGCCTTTCGATACGAGGTACCGTGTCATCTAGTGCGCGAGTAGCTTTCGCATGCCAGCAAGAGTTGTGGCCATTTGCCCAGCCTTGTTGAGCACAGTCCCCAATACCGGACGGGAATTTTTCACCAGCGACACGGCACGTTGCAGCTCCTCAGCCGTCGTTTTCCCCTCCTCAACTACAAGAAGAAGCGAATCCGTGTAAGGTGAGAATGCAAGTACATCTGCCGTGTGAAGCAACGGAGGAAGATCGAAAATGATGATCCGTGCAGGATAACGATGCTTGAATTCTTCAACCAATGCCAGCATTTTTGGCGATGTCAGGATCTCAGTCGAATTTGAGATCGCCCGTCCTCCCGGCAATAACACGAAACGACCGATTCCGGGGTGCACCAACAAGTCCTCAACGGGTGCATCGTCTAACAAGTAGTCGGCAAGACCAGAACAGTCGCCTAAGCCGAATACCTCGTGAATACTGGGGCTACGGAGATCCGCATCGACAAGCAGCACCGTCTGCGAGGTTTCCATGGCGAGACTCGCAGCCAGATTCACGGCGGTCAAGGTTTTGCCTTCACCGTGGCCCGGACTGGTAACGCCTAGTACATTCCAGTCATTCTCTCGAAGGCGATGCATAACCTGGGTCCGCAAAATCTTATAGGCATCGACGAAGGGGCCCTTGTCGTACGCAGCCATCACTCGCTTCTGACGAAGTACAGAGAGTGGAATATCTAACGACCTCGTCCTGGTATATGCGATGGGGGGAGGCAAGGCTTGGCCGTGGACCGTCTTTCGGGCTTGTGGCATGGCACGAGACTGACCATGTTCGTCTTTGTACAACTGCAACGCGGTCCGAAATCGGTCCATGGGTTCTCCTAACACCAGTTAAAGAGAGACAGGATTCTTCGTCTGATGCCTCCTACCGTCACACTTCCTGGTTCATGCTCTAACCTCATAGCCTCAAATCTTCGTCCTCATCTACTCGATCCCAAATCGCCTTAACGCGGTGAACCACAACACATCTAAAGGCATCACGAACACATGCAGCAGTGCGAGAATCGCCACCAGTGCGCCAACCCCGGCTCCCTGAAGGAGGCGCCGGCGCTTCACGGCTCTGAAGAGATCCTGTTCGTTTGGCATGAAGGGAATCACCGCTAGCGGGGACAACTGGGTGAGCCGCGTGAGCTGTTCCGGCGTGCGAATCGAATGGTCGAGCGATTCCGCGGCG
>Ga0187894_10000435_pt1 | contig 56162 bp, 57 predicted proteins | sample GBC1701081metaG_FD_136650 | JGI IMG/M metagenome (GOLD analysis project Ga0187894, IMG submission 136650) | White microbial mat communities from a lava cave in the Kipuka Kanohina Cave System on the Island of Hawaii, USA - GBC170108-1 metaG ...
GACGACGGCGCCGCTCAACCCCGCTTACAAGGTCGAGGAGTTCGATTTCTATCTCAAGGATCTCGCCGCCAGGGCGCTGGTGGTCGATGCCGAAGGCCATGCGGCCGCCGAGCAGGCGGCCAAGCAGCTCGGCATTCCGGTCCTCCGCCTCGTCACCGACAAGGCATCGGCCGCCGGCGATTTCCGCCTCGAGGGTGAAGCCATCGGCACCGCGAAGCTCGAAGGAGCGGCTGAGCCCGACGACATCGCGCTCATCCTTCATACGTCCGGCACGACATCGCGCCCGAAGATCGTGCCCTTGAGCCATGTCAATGTCACAGCCTCGGCGCGGCATATAAGTGCATCGCTGGCGCTCACAAACGCCGATCGCTGCCTCAATGTCATGCCGCTCTTCCATATCCACGGCCTCATCGCCGCCGTGCTCTCCTCGCTTTCGGCCGGCGCCTCGATCTTCTGCACGCCGGGCTTCAATGCCCTCAATTTCTTCAGCCTGCTCGATGAGGCGAAGCCCTCCTGGTATACGGCCGTGCCCACCATGCATCAGGCCATTCTCTCGCGCGCGTCGCGCAATGCCGACAGCATTGCCAAAGCGAAGCTGCGCTTCGTCCGCTCCTCTTCCTCATCGCTGCCGCCGCAAGTGATGGCCGAGCTCGAAAGCGTCTTCGGCTGTCCGGTGATCGAAGCCTATGGCATGACGGAAGCGGCGCATCAGATGGCCTCGAACCCATTGCCGCCCTTGAAGCGCATCGCCGGCAGCGTCGGCCTGGCGGCGGGGCCGGACGTCGCCATCATGGACAATGCGGGCAAGCTGCTGAAGGCCGGCGAGACCGGCGAGATCGTCATCCGTGGGCCCAATGTCACCAAAGGCTATGAGAACAACCCCAAGGCCAATGTGGAAGCCTTCGCCCATGGCTGGTTCCATACCGGCGATCAGGGCACGATGGATTTGGAAGGCTATGTGCGCATCACCGGCAGGCTCAAGGAGATCATCAATCGCGGCGGCGAGAAGGTGTCGCCGCGCGAAGTGGACGAGGTCCTGATGGATCATCCGGCAGTGCAGCAGGTCGTGACCTTCGCCATGCCGCATGACAAGCTCGGCGAAGAAGTCGCCGCGGCCATCGTGCTGCGGGAAGGCCAAACGGCGAGCGAGCGCGAGATCAGGGACTTCGCGGCAGGCCGGCTCGCGGGATTCAAGGTGCCGCGCAAGCTCGTCTTCCTCGACGAGATCCCGAAAGGCGCCACCGGAAAACTGCAGCGCATCGGCCTCGCGGCAAAGCTGGGGCTCGGCTGATGCGCATTTGCGTCTTCGGCGCCGGCGCCATTGGTGGGCTCGTCGGCGCCAGGCTCGCCCGGCAAGGCGACGCGGCGGTGAGCCTGATCGCCCGCGGCCCGCATCTCGCCGCCATGCGCGAGAACGGCCTGACGCTCAAGGACGAAAGCGGCGAGACCAGGGTCAAGGTGCAGGCCACCGACCAGCCTAAGGAGCTCGGCCCCCAGGATTACGTGTTCCTGGCGCTGAAAGCGCATTCGCTGCCCGGCATCCTCGACAGCCTCAAGCCATTGCTCGGACCTGACACTGCGGTCGTCACCGCGCAGAACGGCGTCCCCTGGTGGTATTTCTACAAGCATGGCGGCGTTCACGAAGGCTTGCGGGTAGAGGCCGTCGATCCCCAAGGACGGTTGTGGGACGGAATCGGGCCTGAGCGGGTGATCGGCTGCGTCGTGCACCCCGCCGCCGAGATCGAGGCGCCCGGCATCATCCGCCATATCGAGGGCGATCGCCTGCCGCTGGGCGAGCCTTCGGGCGAGAAGACCGAGCGCACCGCCAATTTGGCGAAGGCCCTCATCGCCGCCGGATTCAAGGCGCCCATTCGCCCGCAGATCCGCAATGAGATCTGGGTGAAATTGTGGGGCAATCTCTCGCTCAACCCAGTGTCGGCACTGACCGGGGGAACGCTCGAGCAGATCTGCCGCGATCCCGGAACCCACGCCATCATCCGCGCCATGATGGTCGAGGCCGAGGCGATCGGCGAGAAGCTCGGCGCCAGCTTCGGCGTCGATGTCGATCGCCGCATCGCCGGGGCCGAGGCAGTGGGCGCGCATAAGACCTCCATGCTGCAGGATCTGGAGCTCGGCCGGCCGATGGAGGTCGACGCGCTGGTGACGGCAGTGCAGGAGCTTGGCCGTCTCACCCAGACGCCGACACCGACGATCGATATCGTGCAGTCGCTCATCAGGCAGCGCGCTGAGCTCGCCGGCTGCCTTTAACCCCTCCCCCGATAAGGGTATTGCCAGCCGGCGCGCAGCATGAGTTCATGCTTCTGAAGCGGATCACGTGGCGGCGATCTCCGATCTCGTCAAGGCGGAAGTTGGTTGTCGGATACTTGGAGAATTGAAACATGAAATGGATCTTTAAATCAGCATTGCTTGCCTTGGCCATTACCGCCGCTCCGGCGGTCGCTCTCGCCCATGTCGGCGCCGGCGACACGCACGGCTTAACTCATGGTTTCAGCCATCCGGTCAGCGGCATAGATCATATTCTGGCCATGGTAGCGGTCGGCATGTTCGCTGCCTATCTTGGCGGCCGCGCGCTCTGGCTCGTGCCGGCAACATTCGTGCTGATGATGGCGATGGGCGGCGTGTTGGGCATCGCGGGGGTTCCTGTGCCCTTTGTCGAGATCGGCATCGCCGCATCGGTCGTCGTTCTTGGTCTCGCGGTCGCGCTGCAATGGAGCTTGCCAACCGCCGCCGCCATGGGCCTGGTCGGTTTCTTTGCCATCTTCCACGGGCACGCCCACGGGGCCGAAATGCCGGCCGACGCCTCAGGCATCTACTACGCGCTCGGCTTTATGATTGCGACGGCTCTACTCCACGTCGCCGGAATTGGCTTGGGATTTGGCATCGGGAAGATTGGCTCCCGTGGCTCGCAGCTCGCCCTTCGCACCAGCGGCACCATCATGGCGCTCGCCGGAGTCGGGATATTGGCCGGCTATCTTTAGGCATCGCATCGGCGCTTGCCGGGTCACGTCCCCGGCTGCGCCACCCCTTGGACGCCGTCACCTCAGATCGCCAGATATTTCTTGGCAATCTGAGGATCCTTCAGTGCCCCTGGTTCGATCTCCGCGATGATCGCTCCCTTGTCCATTACCAGGCAGCGGTCCGCCGTAGCTTCAATCAATTCGAGATTCTGTTCCACGATAACGACGGTCAGCTTCTCCTCAGCGCTCAGCCTGACGATGATGCGGCCGATGTCCTGGATAATGTTGGGCTGAATGCCTTCCGACGGTTCATCGAGGAGAATCAGCTTGGGCGCCCCGATCAGGACCCTTCCGATCGCCAACTGCTGCTGCTCGCCACCACTCATTGTCCCGGCCTTTTGTGACAGACGTTCCCGCAAACGCGGAAAGAACCGGAAAACCCGCTCATAATTTGCGCCTGCTGAACCAGCGGCAGAACCAATGGTTTCGCCGGCTGTCAGATTCTCGCTGACGGTCATGCGTCCAAAGATCCCCCGGCCCTGCGGCACATAACCAATCCCATGCCGCGCGCGACGGGCAGCGGCCAAGGACGTCATGGCCTCGCCGTCGAGCTCTATGGCGCCCGACATCGCGGGCAGGAGGCCGATGAGGGCTTTCATCAGCGTCGTCTTGCCGACTCCGTTGCGCCCGATGATGGCGAGAACCTCGCCGCGCTTCGCCTGGAAATCTATTCCATTCAGTATAGGCGTACGCCCATAGCCGGATGTCAGCTTGGCGACCTGCAAAAGCATGCGTTGTCCTCGCTATCTTTTCCCCAGATAGATCTGATGAACGGCTTCATTGGCCTCGATCTCGCGGAAACTGCCCTGGGCGAACAGCCGGCCGAGATGAAAGACGCTCGTCCTGGCACTCAGGCTTCGCACGAACTCCATGTCGTGTTCGATCAGGACGATCGTGACGCCGCGGCGATTGAGATTGCGGATGATATCGGCGGTCTTCTCGCTCTCGCCCGCCGACATGCCGGCGACAGGTTCATCGAGGAGCAGCACTTCCGGCTGTGTCGCGAGCGCCATGGCTATGGACAGCCATTGCTGCTGACCGTGAGACAAGTTCCTCACCATCACCTCTTGCGCACCATCCAGCTGAATGAGGGAGAGCAACGCTTCGGCCTCGGCCGGAATCCGCGCCGACGGCACGTGGCGGCGCAGCGGAATGAAGAGATTCTGGTACACCGCCAGATCGGGAAACACCCTGATATTCTGGTACTTGATCGATAGCCCCAGCCGGGCGCGCTGGAACGGCGGCGACCGCGTGATATTCTGTCCCTTCAGGATGATCTCGCCGGAAGTGGGACGCTCCAGTCCCATCAGCAGACGGAACAAGGTGCTTTTCCCGGCGCCGTTCGGCCCGACGATGCAATGGATCTCACCCTTCATGACATGGAAATCCAGGCCGTCGAGCGCTTTGACGCCGCCGAAATATCGGCAGAGCCGGCGTACTTTCAGGACCTGCCCGTTCTCGACAGCCATGTCGTTTCCCGGATCAGGCGGCATGGTGCTGCTCTTCCTTTTGGGTAAGCGCGTGCGTTGCGGGCTTGCGCGCGCGTCCGAACCTCCCCTCGAGCGCCTTGCCCAACGAATAGAAGAGGCCATCCGGCGTGACGAGCATCGTGGCGACCAGGATCGCACCCAGGACAAGCATCGAATACTCACCATATTGGGTGAGCCAGAGCGACAGCCAGTTGAGCAGAAGCGAGCCCAGCAGGGCAGATCCGAGATCCTTGCGGCCGCCTACGGCAACCCAGATCACGACAAGAATATTGGGTGCGACACTGAATCCATCGGGATGGATATAGGTCCCCCACGCCGTATAGAGCGTGCCGGAGAGGCCGGCGAGCGCCGCACTGATGGCGAAGGCAACGAGTTGAACCAGACGCACATCATAGCCGAACGCCTCGGTTCTTTCCGGATCGTCGCGAACACCAAGGAACACATAACCCCAGGTCGAATTGACGAACCATCGCAACGCCAGGAACACCATAACCACGACGGCGAGGACGAAGTAGTAGAATGCGATGCTGCGGCCGTCGAGTTCGAGGACGTTGCCGCCGAAGCCGAAGATGAGGCTGGGCAGCAGCGGGTCGCTTGGCGAGGCGGGCCGCAAGCCGTTCATTCCGCCGAGCGCCGCGGCGCCAATCGTATAGAACGGATCGGCGGTCTGGCGCATGAACAGACCGAGGAGAAGCGACAGCACGAGCATCAGTATGGCGATCGTCACACCGCGGATGCGGCTGTAAAAGAGGACAGCCCCAATGAGGATCGCCACCATGCACGGGACGAGGATTCCCCCAAGCAACGCAATATGGGTGTTGCCTTGCGTGCTGATCAGATTGATCGCCAAAACACCATAGGCATAGCCGCCGATGCAAAAGAAGGCCGACTGGCCAAGGCTCAGTATTCCACAATAGCCCCAGATCAGGCAAAGACTGAGCGCCAGAAGGCCAGAGATGAGAAAATTGCTGAAAGATATCAGCTGATAGCGCGACACGAACTCAGGCGCCAGAAACAGAAGCGCCACGACGCCAAGGACAAAACCCCAGAAAAGCGGGCCACGCCCAAGCGTCTGCGGTCCATCGAGATGTGCAGTGATCGAGCGCACCACATGAAACTTGCGTGCAGGCACTATTTTGCTCTCCGCAGCGTTTCGAGATAACCGGATATCCCGTTCGGGAAAATCACCAGCGCCAGCATCGCCGCTGCCATGATGGACACATAGCCAACATACTGATTGAAGAGGTTTACTGTCAGGGTCTGGATGCCCGACAGATAGGCCGCACTGGAAAGCAGCCCTGCCAGTGCGCTGGCGCCACCACCGACGACGACCGTGATGAACGCCAGGGGCGTATAGTTCACGCCGAAGAACGGTGAGATCGTGGATGTCATGGCAAACATGCCGCCGGCGATTCCCGCAAGCGCCGAGCCCAGGCCAAAAGTAGCGGAATAGACAAATCTCGTGTCGATGCCGAGCGCTTCCGCCATGTCCGGACGTTCCATAGTGGCGCGGGCCCGGCGCCCGAATGAGGTGCGCGTGAATATGAGCCACACCCCGACGACGAGCAGCAGCGCGACCACGAACAGGACAAGACGAAACCAGCCGAAGGACAGCTCGCCGACCTGGAAGCTGCCGAGCGGCGTCGGGACGTTGAGCACCGAAGGGCCGAAGATCAGCAGGAATCCCTGGCTCAGCACGAGGCTCAGGCCCCAGGTCACGACGAGCGATGAGAGCAACTGGCCGTAGAAGCGCCGGATGATCAGCCTTTCGAGGATCACTCCGACGACCGCCGCGCCGGCACCCGCAAGCAAAACCGCCAGCACGATCGGCGCGCCGGCGTGATATGTGTAGGCGGTTATATAGGCGCCGATCATCATGAGTTCGCCATGCGCCATGTTGATCACGCCCATCATTCCAAAGATGAGGATGAGGCCGATCGAGGCGAGGATCAGGAGCGCCAGGTTATCGGCATATTGATAAGCGAAACTGAAAGCCGTTTCGACGAACTCCATTTCATCCCCTTATGAGAGAAGGCGCGCATCCTCGTCGGATGCGCTACCCTTGGCGTTTCTATTTGAAAAATTCCGCCCATGCCGGATTGTCGGGAGGGAGGAATTGGCGGTTCGGCGCTGATTTGCGCATGTCGACGCCGATGTCCTTCAGGAATGTCGGTTCCGTCAGGCCGAGATCCGTGATCAGGGTCAGGGTGTGATCATCCCCCACCTTGAACAGGTAGGAGTGCATTGCCGCGTGATGCTGATCCCCGCGCAGTGTCCATGTGCCGCCCGGGGCCTCGGCTACCTCGATATCGCCCTCGAGCGCTTTGATCGTCGCCTCCGTTTCGGTGGTTCCGGCCCGTTCCCAAGCTTTCGCCATGGCTTTTATCGCGACATAGCCAAAGCCGGCATGCTCATTGACATAAGGCACGTCGGGAAACATCGCTTTGATGGCGGCCGAGAATTTCTTGCTGGCGTCGCCGGGAACGTCCTCGATGTATCCGGGCGAGACATGCATATTGGCCAAGGTGGGTGGCGCGAAACGCTTGTGCTCATAGCCGTCAGAGATCGTGACATTCGACCACACCGGCGTCTTGAGCCCGGCGGCCTGCGCCTGCGGATAGAACTGCACCTGCTCGGCACCCACCAGGCAATGAACCTGGAAATCCGGCTTGATTTTCTGGATCTTATCGATGGTGGCCTGCCACTGCGACACACCGAACGGGAAATACTCGTCCATCTCGAGCTTGCCGCCATAGAGACCGGCGGCGGTGCGTGTCCATTGGCCGATCGCGCGGCAGAAATTGTAGTCCGCGCCGATATAGATGAGACGTTTGCCATAGTGCTCGATCATCCATTTGAGCGCCGGGAGCACTTGCTGCTCGGGCGTCGGGCCGGAGAAGAAGGAATAATGATCGGCAATGCCGCCCTCGCCCTGGTTATTGTGCCAGAATATGACCTTGTTGCGTGTCACCTCGCGCCGTGCCGCTTCTCTTTCGGCGCCGGTATAGCCGGCCATGACTACATCGGCTTCATCGTCGAAGATGCATTTCTGGGCCAGTTCCTGATATCGCTTGATGTCCGATTGCCCATCATAGGTCACCAGCTTGATGAGCTTCTTGCCATCCTTGAGCGGCACGCCGCCGGCGTCATTGATCTCCTTGACAGCCAGCTGGTACCCGTAAGTTTTCGGCGTTGCCATGATCGAGAAGTCCCCGGACAGGTCGTCGATCGTGCAGACGACGATCTGGTCCTTCGCCTGGGAACTGGTAGCCCCTACCAGAACGGCTGTGAGCGCCACGAGCGCAAAGCCCGCAAGTTTCCTCAGCAGCCGGGACAGCACTGTAGACATGGTCGGCACCCTCCCTGTTGAAATTGGGACCCGGCAACGGGTCCGAACACAGGGCAAGCGCCTGTGTGCCCCCGTAGATTGGTGCCAAATGATGGGGATCGATATTACCTCAGCGGGGCTACCCAAAAGGGGTATTCGCTGCGTCTTTCAGTTGTAGGTCCGGCTCGCCTGAATGCTGAAATCGGTTATCATTCCTAACTGCAAGGCTTTGGCGACCGCGTGGTTTCGGTTGCTGGCGTTCAGCTTCAGAATGGCCTTCTTGATGTGGAGACGGACCGTTTCCATGGATATGTTCAATATGCTCGAAATCTCGAGCGACGTCTTTCCAGCCGCTGCCCAGCTCAAACATTCGAGCTCACGCGATGTCAGCCGCGTCGGGATAGACTGCTGGACCTGGCCTTCGAGGTGCTTCTCATGAATGATCTGATGAAACAGATGCGTGAGATGGAACATCCGCTCGCGCGATTCTGACAATATGTTCTGATAGTTGGCCGTCGTGCGATCGATGATGGCGCTCACGACGGCAAAACGCCCGTAGGGAAGGTGGACGGGTATAGTCATGCCGCGGCTCAGACCGAAATCCGCGAGATACTTCCAGGCCGCTCGCTGGCTGGGACTCAGCCGCTCGGAGTCCTGAACGTCGCTCCACAGAAATGGCAGGGTGCCGCCGAAGCAGGCATGATAATAGGGGTCGATGGACATGTATTGCAGCCAGCCCCGTTCCCAGCCGCTCGGAAAATTCCGGACGTTCAGCTTCAGCGGCAGCCACTCGCCGCCCGGCAATTGCGGCGGCATGGATTGATAGGCATACAGAACTTGAGTGAAGCCGAAGCCGCTTGCTATTTCGAACAGCTTATCGAGCGCTTTCTGAAAATCATTCGCCTGATCGAGCATCGCCCGATAGTCACGGAGCTCAGTGGCCATCCTGTGCCTCCCGGCTATGTTTTTCTTATGGGAAATATTCTACATGGAATATTCGCGCGCACAAGCCGCCAATCTTCGTCACTCTGGATCAGAGTGACGCATTTTGCCCAGGAAGCACTACGACAGCTCACGGAGCATAATTGTCGCTGCACAGACTATCTGTGAGCCTGCAAAACCCGAACGGTTTTTGATCAAGTGCTGCCTTAGTGAACATTTGAAAAAGGCGGCCGCACCGATGTCGCGGGCGTTCAGCAAATTACTCTGTCAGATGGATTTCACAAATACAGCGCTTGTTCGCGTTCCGTGCTGAAGGGCACAGAGGTTCGGTCAGCACTTGTTAATGCGCCTAGCGGGTTTGCCACACAGCAAGGGCCGGACGATGTGCCAAACTGAAAGGATCGCCTCCTGCGCCTGCCAGGTTTCGTCGGCCAGAATTCTCACTATGATCAGATCATCAAGACGAGACGCGCCGATTGAAACCCCCTCGGCCTGCACTCGGATCTCGATCGACCGTTCAATATCGGCGGGCAAATCGGGGCAGTAGCAGAACACCGTTGCCATATGACGTGCGCCTGCCCACAGCTCTTTCAATTCACCCACCTCTTCCGCATTGGCCAAGAGGAGACGATCGGAGACAAGCGACGCACCATCGCGGATGATATTGAATTCAGACCGCAGGCCGGAAAACTTGAATTCCTCGCCCGCGCCGAAGTGAACCCGCCCCGCCGAGATCATGTCGGTGGCGAAGAGACGGGAATCTGCGGTCAGCTCTATGGTCGTATGCCGGCGAACCCGGCTGCGCGCGAATGGGATGGCCTCGTCCGGCAAATATTCGAGCAAGGCACCGGACCCGACATGGAAGTCGACCCTTTCCTCACATGTCCCTCCATTCAAGCATTTGTAATATTTGCTCGCCGCCGTCGTCGTCACCAATGTCCGGGTACCCGGGTCCAGCAGCCCGTTGAAATGCGACGCATCGCCCTCGACAAATCCTCCACCACTGTTGATGAGGAGCAGGAAGGGTTGGTCGTCGTGATCCTGATAGTGATAACCCTGCCATTGATAAGGGATCCGCCAGGCATGCGGATCTATTTCAGTACGCCCGTTGCGCAGCTTGGCTCGGATATTGAGCAAAGCATGCTTGCCGATGATCCACTGCGGGTCGGGATAGCAGATCTCAGACACGGAACTTCACCTCATCAGCTGCCGATACATCCAAGAAGAGAACATCCTCCTCGATCCATCGCGCCACTTTTGCCGCGTCGCGCTTTTCGCGCATATTCGTAAAGTAGAATGGGCGCTGTCCGCGTTGCCGGCGGGCGTCGCGGTCCATGACTTCGAGATCAGCCCCCACATGGGGGGCCAGGTCTTTCTTGTTGATGAGAAGCAGCGGCGATTTGGTAATGCCCGGCCCGCCCTTGCGCGGTATTTTCTCGCCGCCGGCGACGTCTATGACATAGATATAGGTGTCGACCAGTTCCGGGCTGAAGGTCGCTGCGAGATTGTCTCCGCCGCTTTCGATGAACACGATGTCGAGATTGGGAAAGCGCCTGATCATCTCCTGCACTGCCGCTTCGTTCATCGACACGTCCTCCCGGATCGCTGTGTGCGGGCAGCCACCGGTCTCCACCCCGACAATCCGTTCCGGCGCCACGGCGCCACTGCGGGTCACGAATTCCGCATCCTCGCTGGTGAAAATGTCGTTGGTGACCGCGGCCACCGAATGACGCGCCCCCAGCTCCCGCAAGAGGGCAACGAGCGTCGCCGTCTTGCCGGCACCGACTGGACCGGCAATGCCGATGCGCAAAGGGCGTCTCATGATCCTATCACCTCCCGTTTCATGACATGCACAACCTCGAGTCCTGCCTTTCGTGCTGCATCGAGGCGATCTCCAGCCGTGGTGTGGCAGCACTCATCTGGTCAAGCTCGCGGCTTTGACAGATCCGGGCGCAGTCGATGATGAGATCCCTGGCGCGCGCCAGTATAGCCTGGACCTCGCTCTGCCCGAGAGGAACCAGCCTCGCGGCAACGCTCACCAGCGATGAGAACGACGTCTGCAGGAACATGGCAGTACCTTCATCCTCATCAATACCTGCGACGGCCATCAGGATGCCAAAGACCACGGGATGCTGACACCCTTCCGGCGACCCCTCCGCCGCGCTTCTGAACTCGGCCAATAGCGGCGATGTCATGGCGGCCGACGCGGCGGCGGCGAGAGCCCTTCCGGTCAGCCGTGAAGCCGATCTCGTCTCACGCGTCAGCCTCATGCAGGCGATGCGACGATTGATCTCGGCAAGACGCGTGACGTCGCCGGCGCGCGCAGCGCGATAAGCGTGGGTGGCGGCGACGCCGTCGGATGTGCACAGGCTGAAACGCAGCCAAGTGCGGCATATTCGTTCGACTGTAGGCGCGTCGCCCGCAACTCCCGTGGCGATGAGCTTCTCGAGCCCGTAGGAATGGCAGAACGACCCCGTGGGAAAGGAAGCGGTGACGATCTGGCAGGTCGTGAGCAGCGCTTCCAGTCTTGCGGAATTGGACATCGCCTTTACCCGTGGACCATGCGCCCGCGGCGCGACGTCGCGCTCAAGGGTGATCGGCATGATGATGCGCGTGATGATGGCCGGCCACCGAACCCAGCTTGCGGCCGATGAACGGCCGGCGTTCGCGATGGAATTTCGCGCCGAGCCGAGTCAGGAATGATTCGACCTGCGCATCGCGGGGCGTGAGGATCTCCTCGCCTGCAACCCGGAGCGGCCGGTGGAGGTTGCCGAGCTGGTAGCAAATGGCGGCCCAATCCTGGGCCTCATCACCCGGACGAATCGCTATGAGATCCTCATCCGTCGCGACGACCACGACCGAATATCCCTCGCCGGTCAGAATGTCGCCGTCTTCGAGCTCGGCCCCGCGCGGAAGCGAAACGTGCGCCTTCCTTCCCCGTTCGGTAACAACGGTGAAATGAGGACTCGAGCGCTGGTCGAGATCGAGCGCCAATCGGTCTTCGGGCGGATGCGCCAAAGGACCGCCCTGTCCGGGCTTGACGATACCGGTGATGACAACCGCGTCAGCAGCGTTTCGCATGTGGCTACCGGAAAAAAAACAGCTGCGTCAGGGGCAGCGTCTTTGCCGGTTTCACCGTCACGCGCTTGCCGTCGATATAGACGTTATAGGTCTCGGGATCGATCTCGATATTAGGCATGGTTGAATTATGGACCAGATCGCGCTTCGAGATCGTTCGCGTCCGTTTGACCGGCACGAGCGTCTGATGCGACCTGAGCCTTCCGGCAAGGCCGTTGTCGATCGCCGCCTGGGTGACGAAGGAATAGCTGAGACGCGCCGGATTGGCGCCGAAAGAGCCGTATTGCGGGCGATATTTCAACGGCTGGCCGGTCATCAGCGAGCCGGCCGGATCGCCCATGACGGCATGGGAGATGAAGCCGCCCTTCACCGTGACCTCGGGTTTGGCGATGAAGAATTTGGGGCGCCAGAAGACGAGGTCCGCCAGCTTTCCCGGCGTGATCGATCCGACGTAGGAATCGACGCCGAAGCAGATGGCGGGATTGATAGTGACCTTCGCCAGATAGCGCCTGATGCGAAAATTGTCGTTGTTCTTGCCGTCTTCCGGCAGCCGGCCGAAGCGGACCTTGTTGACCGCGGCGAGCTGAAAGGAGCGTTGCGCGCTTTCCGCCGCCCGCCCGACCCCCTGGCTGTCCGACCCGATGATGCTGATGGCGCCGATGTCGTGCAGCACATCCTCGGCGCGCATCGTTTCCGCCCGCGCCCTGCCCTGAATGAAGGCCATGTCGGTCGGAACCTGCTTGTTGAGATTGTGACATGTGATCAGCATGTCGATTTCTTCATCATAAGTATTGATCGAGAACGGGTTGGTGGGATTGGTCGAGCTCGGCATGATGTTCGGCTCCATCACGCAGCGCATGATGTCGGGGGCGTTCCCTCCGCCCGCGCCCTCGCAGTGATAGACATGCATCACTCTGCCGTTGATCGCGGCGAGCGTGTCCTCGTAATAGCCGGTCTCATTCAAGGTGTCGGCGTGAATCTGGACCTGAAAATCGAGCTCGTCAGCCAGATCCATGGTCGCTTCGATTGCCGCCGGCGAGGAGGACCAGTCTTCATGGATCTTGAGGCCGGTCGCGCCGCCGATGACGATCTGCTCGGCGAGCGCACCCTTGGTGGCGCCGTTGCCCTTGCCGAAATTGCCGAAGTTCAGCGGAATGTCCGCCATCGCCTCCAGCATGCGGTGCAGGTTGAACACGCCGGGGCATTCGATACCCACGGTCTTGGGTCCGGACCCGCCGCCGATCACCGTTGTGAACCCGGCATTTTGATATTCATAGAGCTGCTGCACGGAGTCGAAATGCGGATGGATGTCGAGAAATCCCGGCGTCACGATCATCCCTTCGACCGAAAGGATATCGGTGTTGGGTGAAACGATGAGCCCAGGGGTGATGTTCATCGTATCGGGATTGCCGGCTTTCCCCACCCCGACGATAAAGCCGTCCTTGATTCCGATGTCGCCTTTCACGACACCGAGAATGGGGTCGATGATGACGGCATTCGTCACGACGAGATCGAGCGCCCCGTCGCTGGCCTTCCACTTGGAGGCCTGGCCCATGCCGTCGCGAATCGTCTTGCCGCCGCCGAAGACCAGCTCATCGCCATAAGTGGTGTAGTCGTGCTCGATCTCGGCCACGAGGCCGGTATCGGCGAGGTGGATGCGGTCGCCCTTTGTCGGCCCATATTGCGCGGCATAGTCCTGGCGGCTGATCTTCATGCTCATGGAACGGCTCCTATTTCCGCGTCGATTTGGTCTTCTGACCGGCGTATTTGCTGTCCGGTGCTTCGCTCACCCGATAGCGCTCGCCTTCGAAGCAGAAGCCGTTGGCGCGCAGTCTCTGCATTGTCTGCTGCTTGATGATCTCCGACCTGACCGTGCCGTTGGTCATATTGTTCATGCCGAAGGCAACTTGCCGGCCGACGAGGGTCGTCACCTGGACCTTTCGGCTCTGACCGGGCTCGAAGCGGACCGCCGTCCCGCTCGGAACGTCGAGGCGCATCCCGAAGGCGGCCTCCCGGTCGAACGCCATGGCCCGGTTGCATTCGGCCAGATGGTAGTGGGCGCCGATCTGAATCGGCCGGTCGCCGGTATTGACGAGAACCAGCTCCTTCACCGGGCGCCCCTCATTTATGACGATGTCATCTTCGGCGAAATCGATGGCGCCGCATTTTGCAGCTTCGCCCACATCGAAGGCTTCGGCGGGAACAACGGATTTGGGAATGGGCGGGCGGGACCACTTGCTGCTCATGATTTCATTTCCTCTCGTTCGCGTCGCGGATCAGTCGCGTATCGGGTTCATGACCGTGACCAGCTTGGTCCCGTCTGGAAACAGCGCTTCGACCTGCAGGATCGTCATCATTTCGGCGACACCGTCCATGACATCAGCGCGCTTCAGGATGGTCGCGCCGTATTCCATCATATCGGTCAGCATCGGTATGCTGCCTTCTCGCGCCCGTTCGAGAATCTCGTCCACTATGACCGCCGTCGCTTCCGGGTAATTGAGCTTGACCCCCTTTTCGAGACGTCTGCGGCTCATTTCAGCGGCGGCCCAGAGCTGAATCCGCTCCTCTTCCCTCAGTGTCAGGTGCATCTTTACGATCCCTTCCTTGTGCCTGCGAGGACCAGCGTTCCCTTGCGAAAATGTCCGAAATACCCCCGAGGTCGGGAAGTGAACAACTTCTCCAGTTGCCGGATAAGTCCCTTAATGGGGCTACCAGAAAGGGTTATGGCGTTGAATTCAGGTTCATTGCCCAATCTCGCGACGAAGTCCGCAATGGACCTGAGACCCAGTTCCTTGACTGAAAAAGCGACCAATCCACTCCTTCTGGCCATCGGGCTGCAAAGCCGTGTGATGCCTCTCATCGAGGAGAGCGAGAGCATAGTCTCCAACGGCATATTGCTGCTGAAGGCGGCAAGCCTCCTTCGCAATCCGGCGATTTTCGTGGAGCAGACCAGTCGCGATCTGGGCGGGACGGTCCCTGCGCTGGCGTGCTTCGCACACATAAGGCTTCAGACGGACGACTATGATGCGACCCGGAGCGAACGGTTCGTCGAACAGGTACGCGACGAAACCTCGACTGTCGTTATGATCGGCGTAGAAGCCCATGGATGCATCATGCAGACGGGGCTAAGCCTTCTCAGAATGGGGAGGTCGGTGGCTATCGTCACGGATGCGGTCGGCTCGCGGCACGCAACAGAGAAGGCCCCTGCCCTTTGCAGACTCGCTCGACGGGGAGCTGAAATCGTCACAGCGGAAATGACCCTGCTTGAATGGCTGGGATCGCGTGCGGCGCCTCACTCCAGTGAGCTGTTGAGCCTGGTAGAACATTTTCGTGATGGCGCTTGGCGGCATAAACGAAAACGGCAGCGGACGAACATGGGCTTTATCCGGGCCGTTTCCCCACACATGGCGCAGGAGATCATGATGGGCACGCTGCTGCGCAAGGCGAGATTGGGGAGAGCGCTCACTCTGGCAAAGCTCGCTGCACAAGCCCAATGCTCGCTTGGCCAGTTGTCGAAAATCGAAAACAACAAAACCGTCCCGTCCTTGCCACTACTCTATAGACTTAGCGAAGTACTGGGAAAGGACGTTGAAAGCTTTCTGAAAAGCGCACCTGCAAACAAGTTACAATCGGCCCGACAGACAAATGATGATTCCTAGTGTTGCGGACGCCTGGAACCGTCTGGTATCATCCGGCATATTGAGGACGATCACCCGCCGCTGGGCGTGGGCGCCTCCGTGCTGCAGGATCTGGAGCTCGGCCGGCCGATGGAGGTCGATGCGCTGGTAACGGCGGTGCAGGAGCTTGGCCGCCCACCGGGACACCGACACCGACACCGACGATCGATATCGTGCAGTCGCTCGTCAGGCAGCGCGCTGAGTTCGCCGGCTGCCTCGAGGTCATAACCACCCTCGACTCTGCGGATTTTGGGTCGAATTTGCCTGCAATCTGGAACCTTCCCTTTGCCGCCTCGTTAGTGTTCCGCCGTTCGTGAACATTTCTTGGAGGAGTTGGGAATGGATCGAAGAGTGCTTGTAAAGAGCCTGTTTGGCATTGCCGGCGCGGGCGCGCTTGCCGTTATGCTGCCGCCCCAGGCCGAGGCATTGGTAGGTCTGCCACCGAATGATCCCGCGCCAGATTCGAATGTCCTTCCCGATCTCGAAGAGCTGAAAGCGGGTCCGGAGGACGGCGAGGCGTCGGAAGAAGGCGTACAACTTGCCCAATATTACTATAGGCGCCGGCGCAGGCGTCGCCGCCGCTGGCGCTACCGCCGCTACTGCCGGCGTTGGTGGAACGGCTATCGTTATCGTCGCCGTTGCCGGCGCAGACGGGTCTGGTTCTGGGTCTGGTTCTGATGGAATGAGCGAGGAGCGAACCCTATTTGAGCTCGCTCCTTTGCTCTCTTTATCTCACGGGCTCACCAGCCCGAGCAGCACCTGGTAGGCATCCTCGATATCGGCGCGCACCGCATCGGCAACCTGCTTCTCGTTGCGCGCCTTCAACCCGTCGACCATCACCTGGTGATGGGTGTTCGAGACTTCGTAATTGCCCGAGCCGCGCAGCAGGTTGAAATACGGGCTGATCTGCAGCCAGAGATTCTCGATGATGGTGATGAGCGTCTCGGAGCGCGCGGCGCGATAGATGGCAAAATGGAAAGCGTGGTTGGCTCGGAGGAACGAGCGGACATCGCCCTTGGCATTGGCCAGGCCGAGCTTGCGGTAGACGTCCTCGATGCCCAGCAATTCCTCATCCGTGATGTTGCGCGTCGCCCAGGTCGCGGCCAGCCCTTCGATCTCACGGCGGACATTGCGCAGGTCGTTGAGGCTCGCGCGGTTGAGCCGCGGAATGCCGATCGAGCGGCCCGACACCACCGTCAGCGCCTTGGCGGCGGTCAAGCGCTTGAGCGCCTCGCGCACCGGCATGTGGCTCACCTCGCAGGCATCGGCCAGCGACTGGATGGTGACGAGTTGGCCCGGCGCGATCTCGCCGTCGAGAATGAGGTCGCAGACCCGGCGATAGACCCGGTCCTGCAAGGTCTCGCGATTGAGAGGGACCACTTTCAGACTGGTCTTGGTGTGGGGAGCGCCTGCCATATCCCTGTCCGCCATCAGGCCTGTCGACCTGACATTTCATGAAGATTCGTCTCGAGAGCAAGCGCCGCCTTGCGCCCATCCTTCGCGAAAATTTCTACAACCAAAAATAAATCATTGATCTTTGATCAAAACAAGGAAATTATCCTGCTCTCATCCCCGGAAAGATCAAGAGAAACCGGGAAGACGGCCGTTCAAACTCAAGGGAGGTTACCAAATGAGGATTTCTGCCCGGCTCAAGAAACTTGGCTTTTCGACGCTGTTGGCCGCGGGCCTTATCACGGCCGCCGGCACCGCCGACGCCGCGGGGAAGCACAAGATCTTTCTCAGCATGAGCTTCATCGGCAATGACTGGCAGGCGGAAGCGGCCAATATGGTCAAGGCGATGGCCGCCCATAAGAGCATGGCCGACAAGGTCGACCTGCAAGTGCAAGTGGCCGGGCCCAATGCGCAGCGCCAGATCCAGCAGATCAATGCCATGGTGCAAGCGGGCGCCGAGGCGATCGTGATCTTCCCGATCTCGCCCACCGCGCTCAATCAGGTGGTCAAGAACGCCTGCGACAAGGGCGTCAAGGTCTTCGCCTATGATGCCGAGATCACCGAGCCCTGCGCCTACAATATCTCGATCGACCAGGAAGAAGCGGGCCGCGTCACTGCCGAATGGCTGGTCAAGAAGCTCGACGGCAAGGGCGACATCGTACTCATCACCGGCGTGCCCGGCACCTCGGTCGACAATCTGCGCACCAAGGCCGCGAAGGAAGTCTTCGCCAAGAATCCTGGGATCAAGATCGTCGGCGAGTCGGTTGGCATGTGGAGCCAGGCGGTCGCCCGCACCGAACTGTCGAAGATCACGGCGACGCGCAACTGGGACCAGATCAGCGGCCTGTGGATGCAGGTCGGCTGCTTCACGGCGAATTCCATGCAGCTCGAGGCGGGCAAGAAGCCTGAGCAATTGCTGCCCTGCGCCGGTGAAGGATCGAATGGCGGACGCGTCCAGATGCTTCCCATCGGCACCGAAGTGGAAGGCGCTGCCTCGCCCTATGCGCCGCTCGGCGCGCCGCGCATTTCCTATGCATCGCCGCCCTATTCCGGTGGCCTGGCTTTGAAGCTCGCGGTCCAGGCGCTGGAAGGGAAGGAGGTGCCGAAGAAGGTCACGCTGCCTTTGCCGCTCGTCACTAATGAGACGATCAAATTGTGCAAGGAAGGCACCTGGCAGGAAATGAAGGACGGCTGCAATGCCTTCCTGCCCTCGCTCGTCTCCAATCCGGGCTGGTTCGCCTCGATCTTCTCGGAGGAAACCCCGGAAATCGGCCTCAACGCCGCGCTCGTCGGCCAGCCGGAAAACTGAGACACTGTCCTTGCGGAGGGGCGGTCAGGATCGCCCCTCTCGGGACATTTGCCTTTAGTCGACGATCATGACCCAGCCCATGAGCAGCGCGAAACCTGCGATCGCCATGAATGGCGTGCGCAAGGCCTTCGGACCGACGGTCGCGGTCGATGACGTGTCCTTCACCATCGAGCCCGGCAGCGTGCATGCGCTGCTCGGCGAGAATGGTGCCGGCAAATCGACCGTCGTCAAACTGCTCTCCGGCCTCGTCAAGCCGGATTTGGGCAGCATCGAGATCGCAGGACACACGGTCAGCCTCTCGTCTCCCCGGGCGTCGCACCGCCATGGCATCCAGACGGCCTTCCAGGAAATGACCCTGGTGCCGGACCTCTCCGTGCTCGACAATATGATGCTGCCCTATGCGCCGATCGGCATCACCGGGACCATCAAGCGCCGGACGGCGCGCGCCCAGATCAACAAGCATTTGGAGCGTATCGGCTTCAGCATCGATCTCGACGCGCTGGTTGGCGAGCTCGACCTGGCACTGCAGCAGAAGATCGAGATCGCGCGGGCCACCTATCGCGATCCCAACATCCTCCTGCTCGACGAGCCGACATCGACCTTGTCGGGCAGCGATGTCGACTGGCTCGGCCAGTTGATAGTTGAGCTCAAGCAGGCCGGCAAGACCATCGTCTTCATCTCGCACCGCTTGCGCGAAGTGCGCGCCTTCTGCGACAGTCTCACCATCCTGCGCAACGGCCAGCACATCATGACGGGTGCGGCGAGCGATATCTCCGACAAGGACGTGATCGAGAAGATCGTCGGCCGGTCGATCGCCCAGACTTTCCCCGAGCGCCCGACGGATCCTTCCGTCTTCGGGTCACCCGTGCTGTCCGCCCGGCAGTTGAAAGCCGGCGACCGGCTCGAAGAAGCGAGCTTCGACCTGCGCAAGGGCGAGATCCTCGGCATTGCCGGGCTTCAGGGCATGGGCCAGCTCGACCTGTTTCATGCCTGCTTCGGCATGGCGGATATCACCCAAGGCGGCATCGAAGTCGATGGCCGCCCGGTCGCCATCACCTCGCCGGTCGATGCCATGCGGCCCAATATCGCGATCGGCTTCATGCCCGAGGACCGCAAGACCGAAGGCCTGTTCCTCAAGCTCGACGGCAAGGCCAATGCCTCGCTTCCCGTCATCGACCGTTTCGCGCGCAAGGGCCTCATCGATGCCGACGCGGAAAGAGCCGCTGTCGCCCAGGCCTTCGGCACGGTCGACGTGCATGAGCGCGCTCTCTGGACCAGGGCCGGCGCTTTCTCGGGCGGCAACCAGCAGAAGATCGCGATCGCCAAATGGCTGGTGGCGCAAAGCCGCATCCTGCTGCTGTTCGATCCGACGCGCGGCATCGATGTCGGCACCAAGCATGAGCTCTATGTCATGATGCGCGATTTCACCAATCAGGGCGGCGCCATCCTGTTCCATTCGACCGAAATCCCCGAGCTCGTCCATCTCTGCGATCGGGTTCTGGTGCTTTACGCCGGCAGGATCGTCGCCGAGATCGACGGCAAAAGCCTAAGCGAGGGCGCCATCATGCGCCCGGCGCTCGGCCATGAGGACGCCAAGAGCCACGAGGCAGCGGCATGAGCATGGCGATCGCAGCGACTTCTCCCTCCCGCCGCTTCATCTCGACCCATCGCGGCGTCGCCATCGCGGCCGCGGTGTTCCTGGTCCTGCTCGCTATCGTCGATCTCATCAGCGCCGGACCCCTCACCTATTTCGACATCTCGTTCCTGGCGAGCGGCGGGGCGGCCTCCGCACTTGCCGCCATCGGCCAGACGATCGTCATCCTGTCCGGCGGCTTCGATCTGTCGGCCGGCGCCGTCATCTCGCTCGTCAATGCTGTCATGGCGCGGTCGATGGATCCTATGGACATGGAAGCGAGTGTGTTTCTGTGGACGCTGGTGGGCGTCGGCATCGGCATGGCGACGGGCGCCGTCAACGGCTTCTTCATCGCCGTGCTCCGCCTCCAGCCCATCGTGGTGACGCTCTCCACCATGTTCATCATCCAGGGCGTCACGCTTCTGGTGATGGACAAGCCCGGCGGCTTCGTCTCGCCCTCGCTCGGCACCTTCTATCTGGGTGATGCGATCACCGGATGGCTGCCCATGCCCATTGCCGTGGTGGGCGCGGTGCTGCTCGCCTGGGGGTGGCTCAAGAACACGCGGCTCGGCACGGCGATCTATGCAGTCGGCAGCGATCCCGATGCGGCGGCCGCGGTCGGCGTCTCGACCGTGCTCACCCGCTTCCTCGTCTATGTGATCGCCGGCGGATGCTATGGTCTCGCCGGCGTCTTCATCAGCGCCCAGACCGGCAGCGGCGACCCGCTGGTCGGCAATCCACTTCTGCTTTCGATGTTCGCCGCGGTCGTCGTCGGCGGCACAAGGCTCGGCGGCGGCAAGGGCGGGCCGCTCGGCAGCGCCATCGGCGCCTATGTGCTGATGATCGTGGTCAATATCCTGCTGGTGCTCAACGTGTCGGCTTATTATTCGACCATCGCCGAAGCCTTGATCCTCATCCTCGCGGTGCTGGCGGGCTCGATCTCGTCGACATCGATCTTGGCGCAGCAGCTTCGCACCTTGCGCACCAGGCTTCAGGCACGCCAGGCGGGGCGGCTCGCCTCGCAACTGCCGGCAAAGGACCAGCGGCTCGCCATCGCCAAGCCGAGCAGGGTTTTGGCCTCGGTGGCGCAGCCCTCCTTCCTCACCCGCAATGCCGAGATCCTGCGCTACGCCCTTCCCGCCTATGTCTGCTTCGTCCTCGTCGTCCTCGTCACCCAGTTCTGGCTCGGCGGCGCCATCCTCAATCCGGGCTATTGGAACTCGCTGATCGTCCTCTCCTCCTTCCTCGCGATCCTGGCGCTGGGGCAAGGCACCGTCATCCTGACCGGCGGGCTCGACCTCTCGGTGCCCTGGACCATCGGCCTGTGCGGCATCCTGCTCGCCGGCATGGTCAAGGGCTCGGATGCGGCTCTTCTCTATGCGCTCCCGACCGTGCTGCTGCTTGCTTGCCTGATCGGTCTCGTCAACGGCCTCGGCATCGTGTTCCTCGGCCTCTCGCCGATCGTCATGACGCTTGCCACCAACGGCCTGCTGCAAGGCGCCGCCCTCCTCTATTCCAACGGCACGCCCGACGGCTTCTCCTCGCCGATGCTGCGCTGGTTCATGACCGGCAAGATCTGGATTTTCACCCCCGTCGTCCTGTTCATGGTCGCCTTCGTCATCGTCGCCGTGGCGCTTCTCGGCAGGACTCCGTTCGGGCGGCGCGTCTACGGCATCGGCAACGGGGTCAGGGCGGCCCAGCTTTCCGGCATCGCGGTCGGGCGCACCCTGGTCCTCGTCTATATGCTGTCGTCGCTCTGCGCCGGGCTTGTCGGCGTGCTGCTCACCGGCTTTTCCGGCCAGGCGAGCCTCGGCATGGGCGATGACTATCTCCTGCCCTCGATCGCCGTCGTGGTCGTGGGCGGCGCCCTCATCACCGGCGGGCGCGGCCATTATCTCGGCATGCTGGGCGGCGTCCTGCTTTTGACCGGCTTGCAGACCTTCCTTGCCGGCACGACACTGCCCTATGCGACGCGCGCGATTCTCTTCGGACTCGTGGTGCTGGGAGCGGTGATCGCGCTGCGCGACAGAAAAACCTGAAGGAGACTTTCATGAGCAACAGGGCCCCGGACTCGGCCGCCCAATTCATTGCCGGGATAGAAGGCCAGCGCGTGCTGATCACCGCCGGCGCTTCCGGCATCGGCTTCGCCATCGCCAGCACGCTCGCCGCCTTGGGGGCGCGGATCATGATCTGCGACATATCGGACGAGGCGATCGCTGAAGCGAAGCGCGCTTGGCCGAAGCTCATCGCCTGCAAGGCCGATGTCGCCGATGAAGCCGACGTCGACGCCATGTTCAAGCTCGCGGCCCGCGAATTGGGAGGGCTCGATGCGCTCATCAACAATGCCGGCATTGCCGGACCGACCGGCGCCGTCGATGAGATCACGCCCGCCGACTGGCGGCGCTGCATCGATGTCTGCCTCACCGGCCAGTTCCTGTGCGCGCGCCTCGCCGTGCCGATGCTGAAAGCGGCGGGTGGCGGCTCGATCGTCAATATGTCCTCGGCCGCCGGACGGCATGGCTATCCGTTCCGCTCGCCCTATTCCGCCGCCAAATTCGCTGTCGTCGGCTTCACCCAGAGCCTTGCCAAGGAGCTCGGGCCGTCGCTCATCCGCGTCAATGCCATTCTTCCCGGCATCGTCGAGGGTCCGCGCATCGACAGAGTGATCGCCGCGCGCGCCAAGCAGATCGGCATCAGCCATCAGGAGATGGAAAAGCGCTATCTCGAGCGCGTGTCGCTTCGGCGCATGGTGAGCCCCTATGACGTCGCCAGCATGGTGGCGTTCCTTCTGTCTGATGCCGGCATCAATGTTTCCGGACAATCCCTCGGAGTCGATGGCAATGTCGAAAGCCTCTGAAAAACCAGCAACGGCGATCATCGGCTCGGGCTTCATCGGCCGGGCCTGGGCGATCAGCTTCGCGCGCGCGGGATCCAGCGTCCGGCTGTGGGACCAGCAAGATGGCGCGTCCGAGAGGGCGCTCGACTATATTTCGGGCGTTCTCGACGATCTCGCCCGCAACGATCTCCTGAACGGCCAGACGCCGGCCACGGTGCTCGCCCGCATCAAGCCGGCCAAGACACTCGAAGAGGCCGTGGCCGAGGCAAGCCATGTCCAGGAGAACACGCCCGAAGTGCTCGACACCAAGATCAAGGTGTTCCAGAGGCTCGATGCCGCGGCACCGCCCGAAGCGGTGCTGGCGAGCTCGACCTCGGCCCTCTTGCCCTCGCGCTTCACCGAAGGCCTCAAGGGCCGGCATCGCTGCGTCGTCGTCCATCCGATCAACCCGCCCTATCTGATCCCGGCCGCCGAAGTGGTGCCTGCACCCTGGACATCGGCCGAGACGATGGAGCGCACCAGGCAATTCCTCATCTCAGCCGGCCATGCGCCGCTGGTGATGAAGAAAGAGCTCGACGGCTTCATCATGAACCGCATGCAAGGCGCGCTCCTCGAAGAGGCCTTTCGCCTCGTCGCCGACGGCTATGCCAGCGTCGAGGATGTCGATATCGGCATCCGCGACGGCCTCGCTTTGCGCTGGTCCTTCATGGGTCCCTTCGAGACCATCGATCTCAATGCGCCGGGCGGCGTGCGCGACTATGCCGAGCGCTATCAGGGCATCTACGAGAACCTGTTCCCGCAAATGCAGCGCCGGGTCGACTGGGCGGGCGCGGTCATGGACACGATCGAGCCGGAACGACGCAAGCACGTGCCGGCCGACCGGCTGCAGGAGCGCCAGATGTGGCGCGACAAGAGATTGATGGCATTGGCCGCGCATAAGAAGCGCGCCGCAAAGGAGATCGGAAATTGACTGCGACTGACACACATAAGGGCAAAGTCATCATCACTTGCGCGGTGACCGGCGCCATCCATACGCCGACCATGTCGCCCTATCTGCCGATCACGCCGGACGAGATCGCCAAGGAGGCGATCGCGGCGGCGGAAGCCGGTGCTGCCATCCTCCATCTCCATGCGCGCGATCCCGAGACCGGCAAGCCCGACCAGACGCCGGAAGCCTTCCAACGCTTCCTGCCGCGCATCAAGCAGGCGACCAGGGCCGCGATCAACATCACCACCGGCGGCAGCCCCTATATGAAGGTCGAGGAGAGGGTGAAGCCTGCGGCCCAGTTCAAGCCCGAGGTCGCCTCTCTCAATATGGGCTCGATCAATTTCGGCCTCTATCACCTTGTCGCCAAATACAAGACCTTCAAATTCGACTGGGAGAAGCCGCATCTCGAAGCGACGCGCGATCTTGTCTTCCGCAACAGCTTCAAGGACATCGAATATATCCTCGAGACCTGCTACGGCAACGGCACGCGCTTCGAGTTCGAATGCTACGACATCGCGCATCTCTACAATCTCGCCCATTTCGCCGATCGCGGCCTGGTCAAGCCGCCGCTCTTCGTGCAGTCGGTCTTCGGGCTGCTGGGCGGCATCGGCAGCCATCCGGAGGATGTCGCCCATATGAAGCGCACCGCCGACCGCCTGTTCGGTGAGACCTATCGCTGGTCGGTGCTGGGCGCCGGTGCCGCGCAATTGCGCATCGCCGCGCAAGCAGCCGCCCTTGGCGGCAATATCCGCGTCGGCCTGGAAGACAGCCTGTGGGCCGGCAAGGGCAAGCTCGCCACCTCCAATGCCGAGCAGGTGGCGTTGGCGCGCAAGATCATCGAGGGCCTCGGCATGCAGGTCGCAACCCCCGACGAGGCGCGCGAGATCCTCGCGCTCAAGGGCGGCGACAAGGTTTCTTTCTGAGGTATCCCATGCTGCGCATCGAGATTTTCAGCGAGGATCGCAACGCGCTCGGCGAAGGCCCCTTATGGGACGTGGCGGAGCAGCGGCTCTACTGGATCGATTCCTACAAGCCTGCCGTCTATTCCGCCGATGTGAAAGGCGGCAACCGCAAGGAATGGCTCCTGCCCGAGCCCATAGGCTCGCTCGCTCTGCGCGAGAAAGGCGGCGCTATCGTCTCCTTGCGCAACGGCTTTCATGCGCTCGATTTCAGGAACGGCAAGGTGACGCTGATCGCGGAGACGCAGCCGGGCGAGCTCACGCCCCGCATGAATGACGGCAAGGTCGACCGCCAGGGCCGGTTCATCGCCGGCTCCATGGATTTCGAGGAGCGCAATGGTGTCGGCAAACTGTTCCGGCTCGATCCCGATCTCAGCGTGCATGAGCTCGACCGCGACATCATCTGCTCCAACGGCCCCTGCTTCAGCCCCGACGGCCGGACGCTCTATTTCGCCGATACCGGCAAGAGGGTGATCTATGCCTATGATTACGACATAGCGACGGGCGCGGTGCGCTCGCGCCGTGTCTTCACCAGCTTCGAGAATTTGCGCGGCCTGCCCGATGGCGCGACGGTCGATACTGAAGGCTATGTATGGAGCACGGAAGTCTATTCGGGCCGGCTCATCCGCTTCGACCCAAACGGCGTCGTCGACCGCATCGTCGGCCTGCCGGTGCAGTCGACGACAAGCCTGAGCTTCGGCGGTGCCGATCTCGATATCGCCTTCGTCACCTCGATGGCGCGGCCGTTCAACCGTCAATACCACCGCGAGCGCGAGGCGGGATGCGTCTTCGCCGTCCATGGGCTCGGCGTGCGCGGTTTGCCCGAACCCCGATTCAAAGGATAATGGGAGGATCTCATGAAGATCGACGTGCTGGTCGATGTGAAGACGACGCTGGGCGAAGGCCCCTTATGGGATGTCGAGCAGCAGCGCCTCTACTGGATAGACGCAGCAGGCATGCGGGTCTTCCGGGCAACCGCACAGGGAACCGAGATCCGCGCCTGGGACGTGCCCTCGCGCATCGGTTCCATCGCCATCCGCAAGGACGGCCAGGGCGCGATTTGCTCGTTGGCGAAGGGCTTCCATGCGCTTGATTTCGCGACGGGGGATTGCTCTCTTATCGCCGAGATCGAGCCGGATCAGCCCACCAACTGGATCAATGACGGCAAGGTTGACCGAAAGGGGAGGTTTTTTGCCGGCACGATGGATAGCCAGGAATCGGGACCGAGCGGCGCGCTCTATCGTCTCGATCCTGATCTCAGAGTCACGAAGGTCGAAACGGGTATCATCGTGTCGAACGGGCCGTGCTGGAGCCCCGACGGCAACATCTTCTATTTTGCCGATTCCTGGTCGGGCGAGATCTGGGCCTATGACTATGACCAGAAGACGGGCGCGGTCTCGAACCGGCGCACCTTCGCCACGCTCGACACCTCGACGGGCGGCGCCGCCGACGGCTCGACCGTCGATGCGGAAGGCTGCCTGTGGAACGCCCAGGTCTATGACGGCAAGGTCATCCGCTACACACCGCAGGGCGTGGTCGACCGGGTCATCGACATGCCGGTGAAGAAGGTGACGAGCGTGATGTTCGGCGGACCGAAGCTCGATGTCCTCTATGTGACGTCGATGGCGAAGCCGCCGCTGCCGCGCTTCCCCGGCGACGGCGTTTTGCGCGGCAGCCTCTTCGCCATTACCGGCCTCGGCATCAAGGGCGTTCCGGAGGCAAGGTTTGCGGGCTGAGCACAAGCCCCGAGTTTACGTGGCGGAATCGCCTTTTACTTTTCTGCCATTCAGATCAGGAAAGGTTATGTTCGCATCCTCCTTTTCCGCTGCGATCGCATAGTTCGGCGCCATTGCGTCCGCGGACCTCAATCCGAGACGTTGAAGAAAGCACCGAGGACCAGGAGCTGGCACACCGACGAGTCCTCGCCTGTCGGCGGTTTCGAATTGCGATGGCCTTTTTCAGCAAGGGGTTTCGGAATAGAAGGAGTGGCGCATTTGAAGCGATGGGCGATCATGAAACACCGTAGTCAATGGCCAAAGGAAAAAGAGTATCGCAACTATGCCAGAGATACTGCGCCGGCTTGCGTTTTGAGTGCCCGCGGGCTTCAGAAATGAAACGCCCGCAGGTCTGAGCCGCGGGCGCCAATTCTACGATCTTGGTATTTCCCAAATCTCATGCCTTGGCCCACCAAGTCAAGCGCTTCTTCGTGGGATGTTGCTCGCACGTAAGCAAGCGGCTGCGCGGGGCCTCGTTCGGGTCCAGGCAAGCGCGAGTTTCAGAAAGGCCTGAAAGTCTGTAGGCGCTTGGTTCAATTGAATTTTTCGACCTCGAACAGCAAAGATGCTCGACGACGCGCAAAAAACTTGCGAGCATTGATCCAGCAGTGTCCTTTGACCGGAGTCATCCAGAACCGTAAGATATTCCACCTGGAATTCGTGAAGTATGGGAGGCCCACCTGGGTCAAATCACCACCAACTTGAACAATATCCAGTTTGCAGGCGACTTCGATCAGTCCGATCTTAGAAGGCTGATGGCAACGATTCATAATATACGGAAGCTGGGCTATTCTAACCTTAATCTGGATCTGCGGGGATTAACTAAGGCTTTCACTTCCACAATGCTTCCGCTGAGTGCGCGTTGTCGAGCCCTCCTTCATGAAGGGTGTGAAGTAAGGTTGGAACTACCGGAGGATCATAAGCTTGCTCGGTTGATGGAGAACTCAAACTGGGCACATTTGATTGACCCGAGAGAATATGCGCCATCCACCTTTGCCGCCGGCAGCCACCTTCCCGCGATTGTCTACAACAACGAAGCACAACAATTCGAAGCCGTAGATAAGATAGTCAATTTCGTGTTGCAGAATATGGACCTGGACAACAGGGCACAACTTGGGGCGCTCGAGTGGGCAGTCAATGAGATTGCCGATAACGTTCTCAACCATGCTGAAAGCAGAATTGGCGGCATCGTTCAAGTAAATGCTCATCGGGACAAAGCCATTGAGTTCGTTGTGTGCGACGCGGGATTGGGAATTCCAAGGACACTTCGCAGTACTCATCCTTATCTCACTTCGGACAGTGAAGCACTTGATAGGGCTATTCGAGAGGGCGTCACTCGCGATCAAGAGAGAAATCAGGGTAATGGTCTATACGGATCGTACAGGCTGGCTCAACTGTCAAACGGATACTTCCATATAAATTCTGGATATGCCTCATTGGCTTACACAGAGAAAAGTGGATTTCGGTCCGTTCGACAGGACGTTCCATACCCGGGCTCGTCAATCGTCTGTGCAGTAAAGCTAAATGACTCAGAATTGTTGTCAGAGGCATTGACGTTCAAGGGCAAGAGATATTCACCTTACACCTATGTCGATCGGCTTGAAGAGCAGAAGACAGTAAAGATTGACCTTTCGACCGAGTGTAGATCATTTGGTTCTCGGGCTGTCGCACAGCCTTTGCGAATGAAAATAGAGAACATTCTGAAGACTACAGACGCACAGATAGTGCTCGAATTGTCCGACGTGGCTCTGATAACGAGCAGTTTTGCAGACGAAGTTTTCGGTAAGATCTTTGTTCTTCTGGGTCCAATCGGATTTAGCAATCGCATTGTGGTCTCGGGGACCAACAAGATCGTCCGCCAATTGATTGACCGTAGTATAATGCAGCGTATGGCCACCAACAATATGGGCTAAGATGCATTCGGTCTTGGGAATCGCTAAATATAAAATCTGAACGGAAGTGGTGGTGCCTGTAGGCCTTTAGGAGACGCCGTCAGTATTTCGCCAACTCGATCGGCAAATTTCAAGGTCACTGGTAGGCCGCTTGAGAAATCGCAGGCATTGTAGTTGATTTTAGTGAGAGCTAGAACATCGCCCATAACTGTTAGCAAATCTGCAGCGCCTCGGTTGATTTCGACCAGCAAAGGCTTTGGCGTCTCGAATCCAGGATAGGTACGAAGCCGTGGCACGTAGCCGTTCGTCCATAGATACCCCTCGTTTCGCGACATTGTGACCGCCGTTCCACGTAAGACTGGAACGTCAACGTCTGGTCTAAAGAGGCGCAAATCTTGGGATGGACGTATACGCACCCCGACAAGTCGAGTTTGAGACTTGTCTACTGCGCGCTCAAAACCTCTCCACTCATCTTCAGAGAACCGTTGGCGACCATGTAAGAATAGTTCGCCCGGAGGTTCTCCATGGTCTTTCTTGTAAGCCTTTATTACTTCTTCGACTAAGTTCTCAGCTGCGTCAGCACCTAAGTGGAACTCCTTCTTTTCCTCAGAATACCATGGTCCCAAGGCTCCGCGAAACACCACGCCATTTCCAGAATTGAGGAACATTTGCGCTGCACAACATGCCTCCCCTCTGGCGGCAAGCGATATGTCGCGTTTGAAAACCAGACCAACATAGCAAACACCAGGCCGCACATTGGCAAGCTGCCACGGCTGAATACGTGCTCCCTTGAAATATGTGGTTGTCGAAAAATTCCATGCAATGCGCGCTTGCTCCTGTAAGGAACGCGCAGGATTTCCGAACCTATCAAGTTCCAGCGATGGATTCAGCGTAGTTTCGCGCACCACTTGAAGAACAACTTCTTTGTGAAGAAGTTGGGCCTTCAGCTGATGATGGAAGTTTCGCGCGAAAAGATAGGTCTCAGCCTCTTCAGTCATGTCGGGGAAAAGCGATCCGTCGCGCAATATCCTGGCGGCCGACCGTTCGGACATTAAACTCGATCTAATCGACTCCTTAGGACCTGCTACTGTCGGCCGGCCATAGCGGAAAACATTTTCTGGAACCACAGCTAACCAGACATCAGGGCGACGTTCATCACTCCTTAGATGATCAAGGATTGCCAATTCGAATAATTTGACGGTCGATCGCACGGCTTCGTAACGATTCGTTCGTCCCAAAGCACTAGTTATTTCGCTGCGCTCAAGCTCAATCGTCACAAGTGGATTGGCCTCAAGGCGGATACCGAACGTAGCCTGAAAGCCGGGGAAAGGCGAGGTATGCAGTTGTTCCGGTCGCTTGACAGACAAAGGCCCTTGCAAAGACCGAAGCCACTCACTAGCGAGCGCAATACCTTCCCGCGTACCAACGACTCCTATATGAATAACACCCGGCGCCCCCGCTGCTCTCACTGGTCCATAGAGATAGAGACCATCCTGAGGGTGTTCGACCTTTTGGCCATATCCGAACTCAAGAAGAGGCTCTTCCAAGAAATGACTCGAGAACGTCATGGTTGACTGCTGACCTCCTCTGTCTCGGTTACCTCATCAAGGTCATCAGAGTGATCATCTAGATCAACGCTCGGAATGATATTGCCTTCTTCGTCCTCATCTGTGGGCAGTGGCGGATCGGTCGCCTCGTAAGATATTGGAAGCTCAGTAGTCAAAGGCCAGGTCGACACACGAAGCGAAGTTTCTCCGGCGCTCATAGCAAGTTCCTGTGCGCTATCTGAAAGAAAGCTCATTGCCGCAAGAAGTCGGTCTCTCCAAACATCGTTCCACCAAGACCTCGTCAAACGCCGCCTTCTAGTATGCGTTTTATCGCCCGACATTGCCGTTCTACCATCCGTGCTCAGAACGATATTCGCGTGAAGCCGATAGACAAGTGTAGGCCAAATCCTTGGCTTCGCTACCAGGCACAGATGCCAACGCAGCGCCTTAAACTTGCCACTGACCGAACGTCTAATCCTTCGACCGTCCGGTGTGCGACACGTTACCTTGTTTCCAGAAATAAGCCCGTCTGGAAAGAACCATCCAATCTCGCCGTTCGAAAACTTAGAGGGGAGCAGCCCTCGTTCAGATGCGGACTTGTCAAAATGCTGCCTTAGGAGATTGACGACATCATTCCGAGCGTCACGGGGGTCAACATAGGGCCCCAAGTCCGAACCGTCGACAAAATGAGAAAAGGAAATCTGATATGCCTGAGTCATATGCGCCTGGAATGAGCTCGCATCAAAGAAACTTCGCGAATCGGCGAAAGCGCCGATCAACCTCCCATGACTAACATGAGGCAAACGACAGTCTCGGCGCCATGCATCCATGTGCTCCTGAAGTCCCTCAAACTTATAGTATCGTATGTGCGAAGGGGCGGTGATGGGAAACCAATTTGTTAGAGCAAATTCAGGCGCTGTTGAAACAAAGCGCCGGCCTTCCTCTCTTGCCTCTACGATCGACTTAAGTAATGGTTCGCCGGGACTGTCTTCACGCGTAACCTTATACTCGTCAAGCGTATCGAATAGATCTTTCAAGCAATCATGCCAATTTGGGTAAGCATTCAAAATGTTGCCGCGCAATAGCTCGGGAGGGGCATCGCTGAATGGACTATCGTCCGCGCGAATTCCAATTATGAAGTTGGGATCGACAAGCTTACTCTTGACAACTTCACCAAGCGCAAGTTCTTTTTTTACACCCGGTTTTCTGACGTGCTGCGTGAACACGACAATCTGTTTGATAGCGTCTTTCCGCAAAACGCGTTCAATCTCGTCCCAGAAGTCATGACCACCACGCAGCCGATTGCGATCTACCCAGACAGTGTATCCAGCCATTGCAAGCTTTGAGGACAGCCACAGGGCAAATTGATTGTCCTCTGGAGCCGCGTGAGAAATGAAAAGTGTCCTTCGAGTTGCGGTCGGATGAGAAACCATACTCACGATCTCCGACCCATCGGCGATGAATTCTGCGGCGGTAGAGTCGAAAATAGATCTGATTGGGAGGAAAGGGCTGATTTTGCTTGCTCCGGTAATATACCGGCTCGAATCCCTGCCATTATGACGTACGGTTGCATTGCGGGGTCCGCAAAACGGTATCTGAACCCACGCTCCTCTCCAACGCGTTCTATTACTTTGCCGCGTCGCGCTTCGATGAATTCGTGCAATTGGGGCCGAAGGTTGCCAATCTCAACCTCACGCCCCTCCATTTGGCCAAGGGGAGTGCGGACGGCCGTTTGCGTAAAGAATCCACTACTATCCGTCCTTGCGAGTGCGCAGGCGGTCAATACTTCTCGGAATTTGGCAGCTGGCTGGTTACTTTTTATGGCTGTCTCGAAAGCTTGCTTCAAGCTTTGCTGCGAGCTGTCGAGAACCTTGTCAATCGCTTGGTCAACATCAATCTCAGCAATCGTTTTACGTCTGCGATCGATCGCAGAATAACAAGAGTATTTGCCCAAGCTGTGGACGAAAGTAGGAAGTCCAGCCGACAAGTTTACGATCTTCCACCTTGCTGGCGTCTCGATCTGCATACCAAGTCTTGCGATCCTAAAATCGATGACATCTCGCAGTTCGTCCTGCCTCATCCTGGGCATCAAAACTTCTTCACAACACCGGCTAATACTTTCGTGCCCCGCAATTAATTCGCTAACGTCGTCTGCGACTCCAACTATAATTACGGTGGCGTTTACACCTTCATCGGAAAGTGCTTTGAGAGCGTTTGCCATCAGTCGAGGCGTCGCGGAATCCCTAATCTCATTAAATTCATCCACCACAATGATTGGAACGTCGTTCAAGCCAAAGCTCCTAAGTTCCCTGAGCACATCATCAGGCGTAATCTTTTGGTCTTTATACGCATCTGAAACGTAGACTGCTGGCTCTGCATCTTGGCCAGACGTGATCCGAAGATCCCGAAATATCTTTCGCCATATTGAGTCGAAATCGTCTTTCGGATCTGCTGCTTTGCGTAGGTAGTGCACGCGTGACACTCGCGCGGGGAGCATTAAGTGGACGACTTGGCTTAGAGATGTCTTGCCTACACCGCGCTCGCCATAGACTATTGCGTGTCTACCGCGTTCGGCGATCGCCTCGACAAGTTGGCCGATTTCCTTCTTCCTACCGGAAAAGAACTGAGCAACCCCGATTGGCGTTGAAGGCGTAAAAAGTTGAGCAGCCTCAAATCGAAGCGCGTTCCAGTCTTCGCTCTTTCTTCCGCTTCCCTTCGCCAAAACCCATTACTCCAGGACCAAAAGGTCTAAGTAATCTATCAAAAGATACCAGTTTTGACCATAGAGTCAATTGTATCATGGGAGGAGAGCTACGTTACCTTGAATTTGCCCGAACAGTGGCGGACGGGCTTGAAGCCTGGATCGATGAGACCGGCATAGACGGCTTCAATGTCGCAGGCGGCCACAAGTGCCACTATACGTAAGGCGCCTGCGCGAGAAACTGTTCGGACATGGTCGCACCCGCCTCCCCGGCGGACATCCGCGGCAGCCTTCCGTCCATCCGCCCTCTCGCCTTCGCGAAGCCGGAACTTCGTCTCGGTGGAGCAAGGTTGCTTCGCTTCGGCGGAGCAAGGTCGGGCACCTTCTCCCGCAAGCGGGAGAAGGGAAAATCCGAGAACGCCGGACTACGACATCACCTGGACCAGCTCGATGGTGAAGCCGTCGGGATCGCGCAGATAGAGCGCCAGAACCTCGCCGGCCACGCCGCCCTTGAAGGTGACGGGCTCCGACACGATGGTGACGCCGGCGCGGCTCAAGCGCTCATAATCCTCGCGAATGGACGTGGTCTCGAGGGCCAGATGCGCCGAGCCCGTGTCGCAGGTGCGGATAGCGAGACGCAGGCCGCGCGGATGGCGATATTCGATGAGCTCCAGATGATGGCCCGATATGCCGACGGGAGCCCCGGGCAGGTGCAGGAACGCGATGCGCAGGTCGGCCTTGGGAAAGCCGACAACCGTCTCGATCTCGACGCCCTGACGCTCGCGCGTGCCGACAAGCTCGAAACCCAGGAGATCGCGATAGAAGGCCACGGAACGGTCGAGATTGTCGACCGTCCAGGACGTATGGAACACACTCTTCAGCATCAGCTTTCCTCAGATCACCAGATAGCCGCCATCGACCGGCAGCGTGACGCCATTGACGAAGCTCGCGGCCGGCGAGACGAGAAACACGACCGGTCCGCCGATCTCCTCAGGCCGGCCGAAACGCTTCATCGGGCAGTGCCAATCGAGCCATTCGACATATTCGCGGTCGCTTGGACCTGCCATCGCCGTCTCGATATAGCCCGGAGCAATGGCATTGACACGAATGCCATAAGGTGCCAGCTCGCGGCACATTTTCTGCGTGAGCGAGCGCACACCACCCTTGGAAGCAACATAACCCGCATCGGCAAAGCCGCTGGTGAAGGCGACGACGGAAGAGATATTGACGATCGAGCCTTTGGTCTCCTTCAGCGCGGCCAAGAAAGCGCGGGAGACATTGAAGACACCGGTGAGATTGACGGCGATCGTATCGTCCCACACTTTGGGCGCCGCCTGGTCGGCGAGCGGCACGTTCATGCCGATGCCGGCATTGTTCACCAGGATAGAGATCGGCCCCACCTCGCGGGTGATCCGCCCGGCAAAGGCCTCGACGGCGGCCCGATCCGTCACATCGAGCCTGTCGCCGATACAGTCGAGACCCTTCTCGCCAAGGGCTGAGGCGGCAGCAGCGGCCCGCTCCGCATGGATGTCGGCGATGACAATCCTGGCCCCTTCTTTGGCCAAGGCCTCGGCAATGGCGAAGCCGATCCCTTGCGCAGCACCCGTCACCAGCGCCAGCTGTCCCTTCAGTATCATCACTGCCTCCTCTGCGGCATCAATGGTCGTCTTCGATCAACACGGCATCGCTCGGTGCGAAGCCCAAGGTCACGCCCTGCTGGATGCTCATCACCGCCGCCGCTCCGCCGCGGTGTTCCTTGAACTTGATCAGCGCGCCATTGGGAAGGCGTGCCGAATATTTGATGACGTCGCCAAAGAACAGTATATCCGAGATGGTGCCGTCGAAAGTGATGCGATCGCCGCCCGCCTCATTGGCGCTGAGCCGCGCAATCTTCTCCGGCCTGATCGACAGCGCCTTACGCTCTTTACCAGACATCCGGACGGAACCCATCGTGAAAGGCTGCCTCAGCTCATCGATGATCCATCGCCCGGCCTTGCCGTTGGGCAGGAGCGTCAGGATATTGTTCTCGCCGATGAATTCGGCGGAAAACCGGTTGGCGGGACGGTCATAGATCTCCTCAGGCCCCCCGATCTGCACGATGCGCCCATTGTTCATGACGACGATACGATCCGACAAGGTCAGAGCCTCACCCTGATCATGCGTGACATAGATCATGGTGCAGCCGATCTCACCCTGATAGCGCTTGATCTCGAGCTGCATATGCTCGCGCAGCTTGAGATCGAGCGCGCCCAAAGGCTCGTCCATGAGGAGGACACGCGGCTCGAAGACGATGGCGCGGGCGAAGGCGACGCGCTGGCGCTGGCCGCCCGAAAGCTCGTTCGGCATGCGCTTCCCATAGTCGGCGAGATGGACCAGCTCCAGGGCCTTCGCGACCTTCTCCTTGATCAGGGTAGCGGAGGCATGCCGCATCTTCAGCGGGAAGGCGACATTGTCGAAGACATTCATATGTGGAAAGAGCGAGTAGTTCTGGAAGACCATGCCGACATTGCGACGTTCCGGCGGCAGGGAAGCCACGGACTTCCCGTCGATCAGGATATCGCCGCTTGTCGGCTGCAGAAAGCCCGCCACCATGTTGAGCGCCGTCGTCTTGCCCGAGCCCGACGGTCCCAGCAGCGTCAGGAATTCTCCCGCCGCGATCGAGAGCGAGAAATCCTTAAGCACCTCCAGCGTGCCGAAACTCCGGCCGACCGACCTGAAGTCGACGGTTGCGCCGCGCTCGATTTCTCCCTTGCTCATGCCGCATTATTCTCCATTGACAGCTGGTTTGCCGACCGCGCCATCGCCCAACGCCGCAGAAGCTCGCCGCCGGTGATGCCGACCAAGGTAATGGCGATGAGGATCGCGGCGACCGCCGCGATCGTCGGATCTATTTCAAGCCTGAGATCGCTCCAGATCCGTTTCGGCAGGGTGTCCCAACGGCCGGTAATGAAAAGCGCGATCACCAACTCATCGAAGGAGACGAAGAAAGAAAAGATGGCCGAGGCGAGCGCCGCAGGCGTCAGATAGGGCAGCGTGATGTGCCAAAAGACGCGAAAGGGTGTCGCGCCGAGTATGCGGCCGGCACGTTCCAGGGTCGTGTCGAACTGCTGGAGGGCGGCCGAGACGATGAGCACCGGGAAAGGCAGGGCCAGCACGACATGGGCCAGGATCAGGCCGAACACGCTTCCGGTCATCTTCAGCTGGTTGAACAGGATGAACAAAGCCAGAGCGAAGATGATGATGGGAATGATCAGGGGCGCGATAATGAAACCATAGAGGACGTTCTTGCCGCGGAATCGGGCCCGGGAGAGGCCCAGAGCGGTCACCGTGCCGATCACCGTGGCCAGAGCCGATACGACGCAGGCAATCCAGAAACTCGTGACGGTAGCGGTGACGAAGCGCGAATCGGAAAAATAGCTCTTGTACCAGCGCAGCGACAATCTCTCGGGCGGGAACTGCAGCCACTGATCGTCGCCGAAGGAAACCGGGATGACGATGAGGAGCGGCAGCAGCAAATAGACGAGCAGCAGGACGAAATAGCCTGAAAAGACTACGTTCCAGGCTTTGCTCCCGACACCGGCCGGCTCAGACGGGCTCATGAACGACCCTCATGCGGATGAGTGCGCGGAACAGCATCACGATGGCGATGGTGGTGGCGAGCAGGAGCAAGCCGAGCGCCGAGGCGAAGCCCAGATTCACCGTCTGATTGATCTGCGTCTCGATCAGATTGCCGAGCATCAGATCATGCCGGCCGCCGACGAGTGCCGGTGTCACGAAAAAACCCATCGCCAGGATGAAGACGATGATGGCCCCGGTCGCGACGCCGCCGAGGCTCAAAGGGAAATAGACGTGGCTGAATGCGCGCCAGGGCGAGGCGCCGAGGATGCGCGCCGCGCGCACCAGCCCCTCATCGATCTTGATCATCACGCTGTAGCAGGTGAGAATCATGACCGGCAGAAGGATCTGCACCATGGCAAGATAGACCGTGCCGGTGGTGTAGAGCATCTGCAAGGGCTCGGTGATCAGGCCCAGCTGGATCATAAGCAGGTTGATGACGCCGTTCTTGCCGAGGACGACGATCCATGAATAGGAGCGGATCAGTAGGCTCGTCCACATCGGCAGCAGGATGAGGAGGAAGAGATAGACGCGTGTCCGCGGCGCGCAATGAGCAAGGTAATAGGCAGCCGGATAGCCGAGGAGGAAGCAAAGGAAGGTGACGACAAGGGACACCTGGACTGTCCGGTAGAGGACGATGAGATAGACCGGACGGTCGAAAACGCGCTGATAATGCGCAAGCGTGAAGTCCGGATCGAGGATGCTGGTGGTGAGCACCTTGACCAGCGGGTAGGCGAACAAACCGCCCAGCAGAAGGATGGCGGGAGCGAGAAGCAGCAACGCGCCTCGCCCCGACAGCATCTGGTTCAACTGACTAAACATCGATCTTCGCAAGTCCTGAAGCGATCGCGGCCGCAGCGGAGCGGCCGCGACGACGATACTGTGATTTTCTGCTCTATTCGAGCAGCCAGGCATTCCAGCGTTCGATCAACGCGTCGCGACGGCTGTCCCAGAATTCGCTGTCGGCGACGAGTTGGACCGACGCATTGGTGCTCGGCAGATCGGCGGCGAGCTCCGGCGGCAGGAACTTCTCGACACCCGGCAGGAGGTTGGGATAGGGCGAGATCTTCACGAACTCGGCGATCCGCTCGGGATGGTTCCAGGCGGTGAAATACGTCATCGTCTCCTTGGCCAGCTTGTTGCCCTTGGGGATGGACATGATGGCATAGTCGATGATGCCCTGGTTCCACACCGCCTTGACCGGCTTGGTCTTGGCGAGCTCGAAAACGCGCCCATTCCAGGCCGTGCTCATCGTGACCTCGCCCTCGGCGAGAAGCTGCACCGGCTCAGCTCCGGCATTCCACCATTTCGCGACATGGGGCTTGATCTCGTCGAGCTTGCGAAAGGCGCGATCGATGCCCTCGTCCGTCGCCAGCACCTTGTAGACGTCTTCCTTGGCCACACCGTCGGCCATCAGCGCGAATTCCAGATTGGTCGTCACGGAATTCTGCATCGCCCGCGATCCGGGGAAATCCTTCACATTCCAGAAGTCAGCCCAGCTCTTGGGCTCTTTGCCGGCAGGGAACTTGTCGGTGCGATAGCCGAAGATCGTGGAGAAGGTCGAAAAGACGACGCCGTGACTCTTCTTGGCCTGCGGCGGCTGGAGATTCTGCGGGTCCGCCAGGCTGTAATCGATCTCCTCGATCCAGCCATTCTTGACCGCCGTCACATATTCCTGGGTATTGAGCTCGAGCGCCTCATAGATCATCTCGCCACTCTCGACCATGGCCTTGAGCTGGGCCAGATTGGGCTGCGTGGTATTGACGACCTTGACACCGGTGTCGGCGGTGTAGGGCGCATGGATATGTTTCGCGATGGCGTCCCACACAGTGCCGCCATAGCCATTGATCGTCAGAGTGGTCTCGGCGAATGCGCTTGCCGAGCCGAACGACAGAGCCGCGCAAATGAGCAAGGCGCGGCGCGTCATAAACCATGAACGTTGCTTTTCCATTTCTGTCCTCCCTTTTCACACTTTTTCGACCTTGCCGCTCGCCAGCGAACGATAGAACGCGTCCAGCACCTCGACCGCCTGCCGGCCGACATGTCCCGGAGCGTCATTCGAGGCCGGCTCGCCGCAACAGATATCCACGAGCGTCTCGACCGACCGGCCAAGCGGATAGACGCCGGCGCCGGCGTCGAGCTTCACGATATTGTCGGCGCGGTCATCACGGCGCAGCTCGAGGCGCTCGCCATCGAGATCCATCAACAGCACACCTTCCGTGCCGAAGACCCGAAGCTCGACCTGGTCGAGGACATGTTTCGGCAGTGTCCCGGCGCCCGACAACGAACCGGTAGCGCCATTGGCAAAGCGCACGACGGAAGCGTCATAGAGATCGACACCGGTCTGCGAGGACACCGCGGCGGCATAGACCTCGACCGGATCGAGATCGACGACATGGAAAAGCAAGCCCAGCGCATGGCTGAGCTGGCCCCAGCCATAGCCGCCGGCGGCCGCCGGATCGGACCAGGTCGAGGCCGCCGGCTGGAACATGTCATTCTTCGATTCGACCAGGCCTTCGCCGCCAAACAGATCCCGCAAGGGCGACGCCATATGGAGCTTGATGTGGCGCACCTTTCCCACGCCGCCATCGGCAATCAAACGTTTCGCTTCGCGGGCCATCGGCGTGAAGTTCCAGCCATAGGAGACGATGAGCTGGCGGTCACGTTCTGATGCCTTCGCCGTCAAGATGCGCGCATCGGCGGCGCGCACCGTCATCGGCTTGTCGACCAGGACATGCAGGCCGTGATCCAGCGCCGCCATGGCCTGCTCGAAGTGGAAGACATGGGGCGACGCGATGACCACGCCATCGAGCTTCGCGGTGGCGAGCATCTCGCGATAGTCGAGAAAGGCCGAGGGAATATCGAATTTGCGCCGCACGGCTTCGAGCTCGGCCTCGCCCAGGCGATTGACGGCGACGACATCGGCCCGCTTGTCCGCCTTGAGATGCGGCAAATACACCGATGTCGCCCACCATCCCGCTCCGATGAGCCCGATCCGCGCTTTCCTCACATCACCCTCCACAGGCCCGAAAGATGCGATTGGCATTGCCGCTGAACAGCATCTCCTGTTCGTGGCCGGGGAAATCGGCGATGATCTCGGCATAGGCGTCGAGCACATCGCCATAGGAACTGTAGAGACGGTCGACCGGCCAGTTGGTGCCGAAGAAGGACCGTTCCACGCCGAAGGCTTCGATGCAGGCGAGCACCCAGGGACGTATGGAGGCGACTGTCCAGCCATGGTCGCACATGCCAAGACCCGAGATTTTCATGACATTGGTCGGTATCGCGGCGAGCTGGCGCAGGCACTGGCGCCACCAATCGAAATAGGCCTTGTCGCGTTGCAATGGAAAAAGGGCATGATCGACGCAGAAGATCACATCGGGATGGCGTCCGGTGAGCCTGGCGAAATCGGCCGCATGCTCAAGCTTGGGATTGCCGCAGCAGATCAGCCTGTGCTTGCCCAGAAGAGCATAGCCGTTCTCCCAGGCGGCATTGCCGGGAGTGCCGTCATAGCGAAGATCGCGAACACCCCGGAAGATCGGAAAGGCACGGTGCCGGTCGATGACCTCGGCAATATGGGGAACGGTCAGATCCGCATCGCCAATGAGAGCGTGCGGCACCCCGAGCCGGTCGTGGAAGGCCTGAAGCCAGCGCGTTTCGTCGACCGGATCCTCGGTGCCGAGCGCCGCCTGGACATGAATGATGCGGTCGACATTCTGGAAACGCGTCTCGGCCAGAAAATCCTCGGCGTGATAGCGTTCCGAGCGCATCGCGCCATATTCTCCGATCCAGGCCGTCTCGCCCGGATCGCCGCCCGGCTCGAGCCATGAGTAGCGCAAGCGCCTCTCCCGCATGTCGAAGAAATGCACGTGGCTGTCGGTGAAAGGCAGCCTGCTCATGAACCAGTTCCCGGCAGAAGGCTGAGGCGGGCGCCGCCGTCGACGTCGAGAGACACGCCGGTCAGGAAGGCGCCGGCCTCGGAAATGAAGAACATGACGGCATTGGCGATGTCGGTCTCGGTCGGCGCCCGTTGCAAGGGCACGCCGGCCACCACATCCGCCAGAATCTCACGGGGAGTCTTGCCGGTGCTGTGCTCCTTCAAGGACAGGACCTCGCGGCCCATGCCCGTGGTCGGCACGCCGATCGGACATACGCTGTTGACGGTGACAGAAGGCGCAAGCTCGGCGGCCAGGGATTCGGTCAGGGCGATGAGCCCGAATTTCGAAGCGCAATAGGCGTGAATCCAGGGGAAACCACGCCGACCCGCATCCGAGCTGATGCTGACGATGCGGCCACGGCCACTTTCCTTGAGTGCCGGCGCCGCCGCCTGGCAGCACAAGAACGCTCCTTTCAGATTGATATCGAGCGTGCGGTCCCAATCCTGCTCGGTCACCTCGGCCAGCGGCTTGATATGAATGACGCCGGCACAAATCACGAGCGTGTCGAGCCCGCCAAGCCGAGTGATGGCGCGCTCTGTGGCGGCTTCGACCGCGGACCGGCTGCTCACATCCGCCTGGACCGCAAATGCGTCATGCCCGACTTCCGCCGCCGCCTTTTCGAGGCGCGCCGCGTCGACATCGAGCAGCGCGACCTTGGCGCCGGCGCGGACCAGATGACGGGTAATCTCAAGACCGAAGCCAGATGCGGCACCGGTCACGATGGCCTTGCGTCCCTCGGCAACGGTAGTGGTCATGGACGGCTCCCTGCTTGAGAAAGCTGCTCCTCCAGGCTCCAGACCTTGTCGAGCTGGAGCGGCCAGCCGGTCGCGGGGTCCAGCTCGAAATCGCAATAGGCGGCGGCGTCCATCTCGAAGCTCTGCGCCTCGGGGTGACGGCCATAGCGCTCGATCAACTCTTCGTAGTTCTCGACCTCCAGACAAGCGAAGAAGACATCGCCCCAGGCAAAGACCGTGTAGTCGGTGACGCCACAGTCGCGAAACAGGCGGGCGACGACGTCGGGCACGGCCGCGTGAAAACGTCGATATTCCTCGGCCTTTCCGGGCTTGGCGCGCCAGACTTGTCCTATTTTCACCATTCGCATCTCCGCCATTTGCTGCTGTCTCACGCTTCTTCCACGCGATGCCGCCGCAATTCGTCATAAAGAACCGCGACGAGAAGGATGGATCCCTTGACGACCTGCTGCCAGAAAGCGGGCACGCCCATGAGGATCAGGCCGTTATTGATGACGCCGAGCAGGATCAGCGCGATGAAGGTGCCCGACAGGCGGCCGCGGCCGCCGTTCAGGCTGGTGCCGCCGAGGATGACGGCGGTAATGACGTCGAGCTCGATGCCGGCGCCGGCGCTCGGCTGGGCGTTGCCGGTGCGGGCCACGAAGACCAGGCCGGCGAGGGCCGCGAGTGCGCCGCTCGTCACATAATAAGTGATGCGCCAGCGTGCCACCGGGACGCCGGCGCGCTGGGCCGCCTTGGCGCTCGAGCCGATCGCATAGGCATAGCGCCCGAACAAGGTCCGCGGCATCAGCCAGGCGAAAATGAGGAAGACCGCGACCAGCAGGAGGACGATATAAGGAACGCCGAGGAAGGTCCCGACGCCAAGCTTCTGGAAGGCCTGATTGGAGATGACGATCTCGCGGCCGCCGGAGACGACATAGCCGCATCCGCGCACGATGGCCAAGGTCGCGAGCGTGGCGATCAGCGGGTTGATGCGCCCATAGCTGATGATCGCGCCATTGGCGAGGCCGATGATCACACCGAGGGCAAGCGCTGCGGCGAAGGCTACGGGCAGCGGCACGCCTTGCATCGCCAGCCAACCCGCCACCATGCCCGAGGCGGCCATGGTCGAGCCGACCGACAGATCGAAGCCGCCGGAGATGATGACAATGGTCATGCCGACCGCCAGCAGCCCCACGATCGCGATCCCCCGCCCGATATTCAGGAGATTGACCGCGGTCAGGAAATAGGGCGAGCCGATCGAGAGAATGATGACGAGGAGGATGAGTATCGCGAGGAGGCCGAGCGGCGTGTCCCGGCCGCCGCCAAGGTAGCGCGCAAGGCCGGCCAGCCTCGTGCCGCCATTTCCGGAAAGTGAACCGAGCTCGGACATGCTCATGCGGCAGCTCCGAGCTCATCGCCGGTCATCAACGCGTGCATGGCGGCCATCGTCCGATCGGCGGGCTGGGCCCGCGGCGCGAGTTCGCCGGCGATCCGTCCCTGGCGCACCACGACGATGCGATCGCAGACATGAAGGATGTCGGTGAAGCGGTGGCTGATCATGAGAATCGACACGCCGCGGCTCTTCAACTGCTCGATGACGCTCATCAGCACGCGGATCTTCTCGGTGGAAAGGGCGGCCGTCGGCTCATCGAGGAGAAGGAGACGCGGCTCAAACTGCAGCGCCCGCGCCACCGCAACGAGCTGGCGCTGGCCGCCGGAGAGCTCGCCGGTGATCCGATCGACTTCGATCCTGGCGCCGAGTTCCTGCATTGCCGTCTCCGCGGCGCGCCGCATCGCCCGGCGGTCGAGAAAGCGGAACGGCCCGACACGCCGGCGCAGCTCACGCCCGAGAAAGACATTGGCAGCCACGTCGAGATCGCCGCATAGCGAGAGATCCTGGTAGATCATCTCGATGCCCGCCGAGCGGGCATCGAGCGGACTGCCGAAGCTGACCTCGCGGCCATCGAACCGGATCGTCCCCGCGGTCGGCGGGTAAAGGCCCGACAGTATCTTCACCAAGGTGGACTTGCCCGCGCCATTATCGCCGATGAGCCCGACCGCTTCGGCCTTGCCGATGTGGAAGTCCACATGATGAAGTGCTGCAATCGGTCCGAAGCTTTTGGTGACGCCGACCATTTCGAGAAGCGGTCCGGACATTGCGCGATCCTCCGGATTCAGGGATAGACCGATGCGATCGAGGTCCGATCGAGGAACTGATGCTCGATGTGAACCTCGTTCGGAACCGGCTTGCCGGCGACAACGTCGAGCCCGATCGACATCAGGAAATCCGGATATTTCTCGGGGTAGAAAGCGACGCAGCCATAGAATCTCGTTTCGGCGGGATCGCCCTCCTTGGTGGCGGCGATGCCGATATCGTCACAGCCGACGCTGACGGCGGCACCGTCGCGCGCATTCTGGGCAAGCGCCTTGGCGATGCCGACCGCACGGGCATCATCGACGGAGGTGGCGAGCACATAGGCAGCGCCTGGATTGGCGGTCAGCCAGTCGGTGGTCTTCGTCAAAGCCTGCTCGGTCGTGCCGGCATCGAAGAGCTCGGACTTCACGCGATCATCCGGCAGCTTGCCGCACACTTCCTGCACGCCGTCCGTGAAGCCGACAATGCGCTGATTGGCGGCTTCGCCCTCGCCAGGGTTCACGCCCGTGAAGATCGTGACCTCCGCGCATTTGCCGAGCGACTTGGCCCGTTCGCCGGCGGCCCTGCCGGCGATCGCACCGGAAACATAGTTCTCGGCGCCGAAATAAATGCCGTTCGGATGCCAGACATCGACATTGGCGACGGGGATCCGCGCGGCGTCGTAGATTTTCATGATGCCTTCCGCCGCGCCGACCTGCCAGTTGCTGACAATGGCGAAGTCCGGCTTCTGCTGCGACAGCTGCTCCGCGCAGGTCACCGCCTTCTCGGCTTTGAACTCCTGGTCGCAGTAGATGATCTTGATGCCGAGCTCATCTGCGATCCGATAGACATTCTTGCTGATCGACACCGAGAACGGGATCGTCGCCCAGCCATCGGCATAAGCGAAGGTCAGCGGCTTGTCCGGCTTGCGCAGGTTCGGCTTGTATTGGCCGGAGGCATCGCCGGCGGTTTCCACATATTTGCCGCTCGCCTTGTCGTAGAGCCAAAGCTTGCGCTCATTGGAGAGCAGGGCCCCCTTGATTCCAGTCTGCGGCTGCGCCGTGAAGCTTTCCTGCGCCTGTGCCTGCGGCAGCTCGACGGCATAGCACAGCAAGGGCAAGGCACAACCCAGCATTATCGCGAACTGTCTTTTCATGGCTTTCCTCTCCTTGCTTTTTCTTTGGCGCAGATGACCTGCCCTGCGCGATTGGTCGGATCATAGGAAAGCGCTCAAATGTGTCAACATAATTCATCAATATCATGTATTGATGCTTTTCATACGTATCTCTCCAATATTGGAAGTTTTATATCATGTATTGATGCTAGATGAAATATTTGACACAAGCTATGAGACTCCAGTAGCGTCGATGGCCTGGCCGCATTCGCGCGCGAAGGAGACAGTTTTGAAGCTTGATACGATCGATGGAAGCGAAGCCGACTTTGCCCGAGACATGCTCGCCCGCATGAGCTTCATCCGCGCCTTCGAAGCAAAGATCCTTGCCCTCACCCAGTCCAATCCACCGCAACTCGTAGGCTCGACGCATCTTTGCGCCGGGCAGGAGGCCGTGCCGCTTGGCACCGTCGCCGGCACGCGCGCTGATGACCAGATCCTCGCCACCTATCGCGGTCACGGCTGGGCGCTCGCCGCCGGTCTCGATCCGCAAGCGGTGATGGACGAGGTCTGCCACAGGCGGTCCGGCCTCAATGGCGGCCGCGGCGGCTCCGCCTATTTCATGGCGCCCGATACCCGCTTCATCGGCGAGAACTCCATTGTCGGCGCCGGCGTTCCGATCGCCTGCGGCATAGCGATCGCCAATCTCCACGCCGGCAATAAGCGCATCGTGATCGTCTCGATCGGCGACGGCGCCATGAACCAGGGCTCGGTCCATGAAGGCATGGCCTTCGCGGCGGCGCGCAAGCTGCCGGTCCTCTTCATCTGCGAGAATAATGGCTGGTCGGAACTGACGCCGACCATAGACATGTTTCCCATCGACCGGCTGGCCAAGCGCGGAACGGCCTATGGCATTCCGTCCGCCACCGTCAACGGCACCGACCCTCTCATCGTGCGCGATGCCATTGCACTGGCAGCAGAACAGTGCCGCTCAGGCGAAGGCCCGCGCCTCATCGAATTCCGCGTGCCGCGCCTGTGGGGACACTATAATCGCGACATCGAGCATTATCGGCCAAAGGCCGACAAGCAGCAGGCGGAGGCGCAGGATCCGATCAAGCTCATGGAAGCGCGGCTCGTGGCATCGGGCCATGCGACCCGCGAAGAAGCACAGTCCATCATCCAGCGGCAAGAAACGGAAGTCGCGAAGATCGCGGAGAATGCTCTGGCCGCTCCCCTCCCCGATCCGCAGGAGGCGAGCGCCCATGTCACGGCACGTGCCTTGTCCTCATCGCCCAGCGATATCATCGGCGAAACCCGCGAGATGACCTATATCGAGGCCGTCAATGCGGCGCTGCGCGCCGAGCTCGAGAGCAATCCCAGGACGCTCGTCTATGGCGAGGATGTCGGCAAGGCCGGCGGCATCTTCGGCGCAGCGCGCTATCTGCAGCGCGACTTCGGCGCCGACCGCGTGTTCGACACACCGATTGCCGAGAGCGCCATACTGGGCTCGGGCATCGGCGCAGCGCTCGGCGGCCTCAGGCCCATCGTCGAGATCATGTGGGCGGATTTCGTCTTCGTGGCGCTCGACCAGCTCGTCAACCAGGCGACGAATGTGCGCTACATCACACAGGGACGGCACTCCGTCCCGCTGGTGGTGCGCATGCAGCAGGGCGCGACGCCGGGCTCCTGCGCCCAGCATTCGCAGTCGATCGAAGCCGTGCTCGCGCATTTCCCCGGCCTCAAAGTCGCGCTCGCCGCGACGCCTCAGGATGCCTATGCCCTGCTGCGCGCCGCGGCGGCCGATCCCGACCCTTGCGTCGTGATCGAATCACGCGGCCTCTATCAGACACGCGGGGCCGTCACCTTGTCGCAGCAGCCGGAGCCCGCGGGCCTCGCACGTTTCCATCGCCAGGGGCGCGATGCGGCGATCGTCACCTGGGGCACCATGGTCAGGGTCGCGATCGAAGCCGCAACCGTTCTCGAACAAGAAGGCATCGATGTGTCGGTTCTCGATCTGCGCTGGCTCTCGCCACTCGATGAGACCGCCCTCATGACCGCCGTCCAGCAGTCGGGCGGCATGGTCCTGGTCTTGCATGAAGCCGTCAAGACGGGCGGCTTTGGTGCGGAGATCGCCATGCGTATCCGGGAACTCCATGACACGGACACACCGCTGCGCATCCGCCGGCTGACCAGCGTGGATACGCGCATGCCGGCTTCGCCCGTGCTGCAAGCGGCACTCATTCCCAATGCGGAGCGGATCGCCGCCCAAATCCGGGAACTGATCGAAGACAGGCCGGCCCAACGCAAGCCATCCGCCGCGGTTCACGCGGCAAAGTAAAGGAGCATCGAATGGCGCTGACAGGTATTTTCCACACCGGATGGACGGTCGCCGATCTCGACCGGTCATTGCATTTCTATGTCGATCTCCTGGGACTCGAGGTCGCCTATAGCAATACCCAGGGCCATCCCTATATCCAGACACAGGTCGGCCTGCCGGGCGCCAATATCAGATATGCCCTTCTCAGGATGCCTGGCGACAAATCGGGGCATCTGATCGAGCTCCTGCAATATCTGTCGCCGCCCGGCATCAAGACGACAACCCGGCCATGCGATGTCGGCTCGGCGCATTTCGCGTTCTTCACCGATGACTGCCAGGGCCTCTATGAGCGCCTCTCGGCCAAGGGCGTCAGATTCGTCAATCCGCCCGTGGCCATCGCCGCCGGCAAGAACAAGGGCGGCTTTGCCTGCTACTCGCGTGATCCCGATGATTTCATCGTCGAGTTCCTGCAGCCGGGACCCGGTACGTTTGAGGCGTAAGCATGTATGACCTCAAAGACCGCGTCCTGCTCCTGACCGGCGCCAGCGGTGGCATCGGCAAGGCGATCGCCGCGTATTTTCATGAGCTGGGCGCGCGCGCCTTGCTCCTCGATCTCCGCGAGGACAAGATTAGCGAGGTCGCGCGTGGCCTCGATCCGACGGGCAAGCGCATCGCCGGCATGAAGTATGATGCCGGCCAGCCTCAGGATGCGACGGCGGCTGTCGAAACATGCCTCAAGCTCTTCGGGCGTCTCGACTTCGTCATACCCGCCGCGGCAATCTATGAAGAGCATGGCTTTGCCGAGATGAGCGATGAGCAATGGCGCAAGACTATGACCATCAATGTCGATGGCGTTTTCTACATCTGCCGCCGCGCCGTGCCGGCCATGTCGGAGAATGGTTCGATCGTGCTGATCGCTTCGGAAGCGGGGCATCGCGGCGCCACGCCTCGCCATGCCCATTATGGAGCATCAAAGGGAGCGATGCTCGGCCTCATGAGGTCGCTCGCTTTGGAGCTCGCGCCCAATATCCGCGTCAATGCGATTTCTCCCGGCACCATCGATACCCCGATGGTCGCGGAATTGATGCGCAAGCGGGGGGAAAGTATAATCTCGGGCACGCCCTTGAAACGGCTCGGCACGCCACGCGAGGTGGCGGCGGCCGCGGCGTTTCTATGCAGCGATGGCGCAGCCTTCATGACCGGCCAGGCATTGCATCCCAATGGCGGTTCCTTTATTGGCGGCTGAAATGAGCATGGACGAAGACGGCAATGAAACCAAAAAACCGCGGGTTCAGACGGCGGCGCGTACCATATCGCTGCTGATCGCGGTGGCGCAGAGCACCAAGGGGCTGAAGGCGATAGAGCTCAGCCAGAAGCTCGGTTTGCCGCGGCAAGTGACCTATCACCTCCTGCATACGCTCTGCATGACCGGCATTCTGCGGCGCAATGACCAGAACCGCTATGTGCTGGGCCTCGCCGCCGCGTCGATCGCCGACGGCTTCCGCCGCCAGCTGGCGCCGCCAGAATATCTCGCACCGCGCGTGCGCGCCGCCGTCGCGGCAACCGGCGAGACCGCCTATGCCGTGGGATGGGTCGATGCCCGTATCGCCGTGCTCGCGACCGCCAGGGGCAAGTCACCGGTGCAGGCCGCCGAAGTGCCGCATGGCCATAGCGAGCATCCGCATGCCCGCGCTTCCGGCAAGCTCCTGCTCGCGCTGGCATCACCGGAACGGCGCAACGAATGCCTCGACGTCACGCCGCTGATCGCGCTGACGCCCAATACGATCACGTCGCGCGTGCGCCTGGACGGCGAGCTGCAGGCGATCGCCCGGCAGGGCTATGCCGTCGACAATGAGGAATTCTGGGAGGGCCTGTGCTGTCTCGCCGTTCCATTCGAGGGCGCGCATAGCGGTTTCGCGCTCAGCATTTCGGTGCCGGCCGAGCGCTTCCACGTGAATTTCGACAAATATCTGAACGCCCTGCGCAAGGTCGCCGGCGCAGGTGCCGAAGCCGAAGCTCTTGCCTAGGCGCAAAAATGACGCCAGCAGCCCGGCTCAGACATAACCCAGTATAATGTTCTGAAGCCGGCTCGTCTCCGGACTGGCGCGTCTGGGCCGCGGCAGCGGCGCTCCCGTGACGCCTCTTGTCGAGCGGCCATCGACATGGACCTCGCCTGCCGTCGGCTGCTCCAGAAGGTTGATGAGCCGCACCAGCGTCGATTTGCCGGCACCCGATGAGCCGATGATCCCGAAGATCTCGCCCTTGACGATGTCGAGATCGATGCGGTCGAGGGCCAGCACGTCGCGGCCGCCGACAGGGTAGCTTTTCGAGATGTTCTTGAGGCTGATCATCACCCCAAGTCATACCGGTGACGGCGGCCCAACAGGATTGAGCAATTTTACGGCGAGTGATTAGTTTTTATGCCTCGGCGGCGAGGGTTTTCGCCGCCGATCGGGCGCCATTGCCGTTGAGGCTCGCGAGGAAGCGGCGCACCAGCGGGTTCTCGGCGGCGCTCTTCTGGCTCACCGCGTAGAAGATCGAGTCATAGCTGAGGCTCGCATCGCATAAGCGGCGCAGCTCGCCGCGCGCCACCCAGGCCGCCGCATAATGGGCCGGCAAATAACCGATGAACCCGCCCGACAGAATGAGGATGAGCTGCGCCTCCATCATCTCGACCGTCGCATCGGCCTGGCGATGGCCGAGGCGCTTCAGATCCTGGCTGTGCAGATAACCCCTGGCGACAATGGCATGGCGCGACAACTGGCGCTCGGCCACGGCATCGTCCTGGTCGAACAGCGGATGGCTCCTGGCGCAATAGAGCGACTGCCGCTCGGGGCTGAGCGCCACATAAGAGAGATCGGAGCGCTTGGCGAGGCTCGGCACGATGATGACGTCGCGGGCGCCCGAAACGAGCTGCGCCTCGAGCTCCTCCGGCCCCGCGATCATGAAGTCGATCAATATGGACGGCGCGCTGTGGCGGAAATCGCCGAGGATCTTCGCCAGGCCGATCGCGCCATTGGTCGACAGCGCATCGACGACGCCGAGCTTCACCACGCGCTTGAGATTGAGCGACACGCCGCCGGCATTGTTGCAGAACCGGTCGACCGCTTCGAACAGGTCATGCGAGGCGTAATAGACGCTGCGCCCGGCTTCGGTGAGCGCGAAGCCGGCGCGGCCGCGCCGGCACAGGCGCACGCCGAGACGCGCTTCGAGCTCGGCGAGGCTGGTCGATATGCGCGACTGGCTGAGATTGAGGACGAGCTGAGCGCCGGCGAGACCCCGCGCCTCCACGATGACGCGAAAGATGCGAATGAGCCTGAGGTCGACATCCAGGAGCTGGCGCATCGATACTTCCGTTTTCCGAATGTAATCATCTTATCTTGCCTCTTTTCCGATGGTTTCGGAAGCCCATAAGATGATGGGAAAGAGAGGGCGGCCATTGATCCGGACGATCGCCCCGGCTTTCCACCAGATGGGAAAACGATCCAGGAGCGACACAGAGCGCGCCGGACAGGGAGGAAAACAATGACGAAGATTATCAAGACGTTATTCATGTGCCTGGCCACCACCGTGGCGCTCGCCGGATGGGCCGGCGGCCCCGCCGACGCCGCCGTCGGCAACCCGACCAAGGTCACCTGCATGTATCCGGTCTGGGTGGGCTTCGGCCCCGTCCACCTCGCCAATGAGCTTGGCTACTTCAAGGAAGAAGGCATCGAGGTCGAGGAGATCCTCGATGACGACATGCCGAATGCGATGGCTGCCATGGAGCGCGGCGACATCGACTGCTATTTGCGCACCGTCGGCGAATATCAAGGGCTCGGCCGGCGCAAGGATACGCAAGGCATCATCATCGGCACGATCGACCTGTCGACCGGCGGCGATGGCTGGGCGGCCGACCAGTCGATCAAGTCGGTCTGCGACCTCAAGGGCAAGTCCATCGCCGTCGAGCCGAACCTGCCGGCGCGCCTCATCATGCAGATGGCGCTGAAGAAGGAATGCAACCTTTCGATCAAGGACACGACGCTCGCCGATATCGCGGCCGCCGATGCGATCGGCATCTTCAGCGATCCCAAGGTGGCGGCGGTCGGCACCTATGAGCCGGTGCTGAGCCAGGTGGTCGCGGCGCACAAGGAGCGCGGCGCGCATGTCCTCGTCTCCTCCAAGGACCAGAAGGACCTGATCCTCGACATCGTCATGGCGCATACCGGCGAGCTCAAAGCGAACCCGGATAAATATGTGAAATTCCTGCGCGCCATCTATCGCGCCATCGATTACTTCAATGCCAATCAGGAGGCGGCGATCCCGATCATCGCCAAGCAGTTCTCGATCACGGCAGACGATTTCAAGGCGACGATGCCGAACTTCCGCTACACGCCGCTCGCCGAGGCCAAGGAGTTCATCGGCACGGTCGACAAGGAAGGCCGCGTCTATCCGATCTTCGAGGAGACGATGGATCTCAATCTCGAATTCGGCTCGTCCGATGTGAAGCTGGTACCGCAGGATCATATCGACCGGTCGATCATCAACAAGCTGCAATAGTTTTTAGGAATGGCTAGTGTCCCGATCCTAACATTCGCTTCAGTTTGCGGCAGGCATGTTGTGAATGTTAGGATCAAAGGGACACTAGAAGAATCTCGGATTCTAGTGTGGTTTCGGATTTGACCTTCGCCATGACCGTGAGCCGAAATACCGAGGCGAATGTCAAATCCACCACACTAGTGGACCTGAACAGCATGGCCATGACGCGACCTGACGCCAAGGCGCGGGCGGAAGAAAAATCCGCCCCGCCGGCGCGGGCCGCCGATCATCGCAGCACGGCTTGGCGGGACCTGTTCACCTTCCGCGCCGCGCCCCAGCCGCGACTCGAAACATGGCTCGGCATCGGGGCCTTTCTCCTCGTGCTCATCCTCTGGTCGGCGGTGGCGGAATTGGGCCTCGTCCATCCGCAGATCCTGCCCTCGCCGCGCGCGGTGCTCGGGGCCTGGGCGCGGCTCTTCACCGAGGCCAACTATATCGGCGATATCGGCATCAGCATCGGGCGCGTGTGGGCGGCCTTCCTCGCTTCCGCCGTCATCGCCATCCCGCTCGGCATATTGATGAGCGGCTATCGCGTCATCACCGCGCTCACCGAGCCGCTCATCGATTTCATCCGCTATCTGCCGGTGCCGGCGCTGGTGCCGCTGACCCTCATCTGGCTCGGCATCGGCGAGGGCTCGAAGATCACGCTTCTGTGGATCGGCACCTTCTTCCAGCTCATCTTGCTCATTGCCGATGATGCCAGGCGGGTCCCTAAGGAATTCATCGAAACCGGCCGCACGCTGGGCGCCTCCGATTCCGCGCTCATGAAGGATGTGCTGCTGCGCGCCATGCTGCCCAACATGATCGACAGCTTGCGCATAACGCTCGGCTGGTGCTGGACCTATCTCCTCGTCGCCGAGATCGTCGCCTCGAGCTCCGGCATCGGCTATGAATTGTGGACGGCGCGGCGCTATGGCAAGACGCCCGAGGTCTTCGCCGGCATCCTCACCATCGGCATCATCGGCCTCGCTTCCGACCAGGCGATCCGCATGCTGCACCGGCGCTGGTTCCGGTATCTGCAATGATGACGCATTCACGCAGCTCTGCAAAATTCATCCTTCCCCCTTGCGGGGAAGGTGGCGCGAAGCGCCGGATGGGGGTCTGGGTAGAACAAGGACCGACATCTCATCTTGCCGTGGGGACTGAAATACCGAGATCGTCCTCACTCCTTTCCCCCATCCGTCTCCCCCGGCTGAAGGGCCGGGGGAGCCACCTTCCCCGCAAGGGGGAAGGATAAGTGAGTGCCGTCATGCCGAATGAAAGCTTCATCCGCATCGAGAACGTCGCCAAGCAGTTCGCGACGCCCGATGGCGGCATCATCCCGGTGGTCGAGCCTTTGTCGATCGACATCAAGGAAAGCGAGTTCGTCGTCTTTGTCGGTCCCTCGGGTTGCGGCAAGACCACGGTCATGCGCATGGTCGGCGGCCTCGAAACGCCGAGCGCCGGCGAAATCCATCTCAAGGGCAAGCGCGTCGAAGGGCCGAGCCGCGACAAGGGCATGGTGTTCCAGTCCTATTCGTCCTTCCCCTGGCTCACCGTGCTCGGCAATATCCGCTTCGGGCTCAGATATCGAAACGACGTCTCGGCCGCGGAGAAGGAGCGCATCGCCCGGCATTATCTCGATCTCGTCGGCCTCACTCCCTTCGCCGACTACACGATCAACCGCATATCGGGCGGCATGCGCCAGCGCGTGGCGATCGCGCGCACGCTCGCCGCCAATCCGCTGGTGCTGTTGATGGACGAGCCCTTCGGCGCGCTCGATGCCTTGAGCCGCGAGCGCCTGCAGATCCAGCTCATGGATCTCAGGCGAGCGGAACGCAAGACCGTCATCTTCGTCACCCATGATGTCGATGAGGCGGTGCTGCTCGCCGACCGCATCATCGTCTTCTCGGCGCGCCCGGCGCGCGTCCTCGCCGACATTCCGGTCGCCGCCACGCTGCCGGAGAAGCGCGGCCTCGACATTCTCGACATACCGGAATTCCGCAAGATCCGCCGCGAGGTGCTGGCGCTGATCCGCGATCAGGAAAAAGGACTGGAGGCTGCAGAATAATGGGGGCATTCGATTTCACGAATAAGCGCGTCCTGGTCACGGGAGCGAGCCACGGCATCGGTCATGCGGTGGCGGAAGGTTTCGTCCGCGCGGGCGCCGAGGTCGCCATCCTGTCGAGCACGGCCGATATAAAGGAAGCGGCGGCGAAACTCTCCGCCGAGACCGGCCGAAAGGTCAAAGGCCTCGTTTGCGACATCACCGACCGCGCCCAGGTGCGCGGGCAGGTCGGCTCGCTCGGCGCCCTCGATGTGCTCGTCAATAATGCGGGACTCGAGAGATTGACCCCTATGTATGAGGAAGGCGATGAGGTCGAGCGCCTCTTCGCCAGGATCATCGAGATCAATCTCATCGGCACATACTATGTGACGCGCCAGGTCCTCACCCAGATGCCAGAGGGCTCGAACATTATCATCACCGCCTCGATCTGGGCGAAGAGTGCGGCTGCCGATTTCGCCGCCTATGTCACCTCGAAGCACGGCAATCTCGGCTTCATGCGCGTCCTCGCCAAGGAATTAGGCCCGCGCCGGATCAGGGTCAATGCGGTGTGCCCCGGCTGGGTCAAGACGCGGGCGGCTTTGCGCTCGCTCACCGAGGTCTCGGAACGTGCCCAGATCAGCGAGGACGAGATGCTCGGCCAGATTCTCGCAGGACAAGCATTGCCCGGCCTCATGGAGCCCGAAGACGTGGCCAATCTCTATCTGTTCCTCGCTTCCGACCTCGCCTCCAACATCACCGGCCAGGCCATCAATGTCGATCGCGGCGAGGTGATGGCATGACGGGAACTCTGCAAGGCAAACATGCCGTCGTCACGGGCGGCGCCAGCGGCATCGGGCTCGCCATCGCCACCGCCTTCGCCAAGGAAGGCGCCCAGGTGACGATCGCCGATCGCACCAGCACCAAGATTCAAGGCATCGAGGCGCTGCGCGTCGACGTCACCAGCGAGGCCGAGGTCAAGGGCCTCTTCGGAAAAGTCGCGCAGCAAGGCGGTGTCGACATATTGGTCAATTGCGCCGGCATATTGATCGAGAAGCCTTTGCTCGAGACGAGCGTCGATGATTTCGACCGGCTGATGGGCGTCAATCTCAAGGGCGTGTTCCTTGTGGGCCGCGAGGGCTTGAGGCTCATGGTCGCGCAAAAGCGCGGTGGCCGCGTCATCAACATTGCCTCCGAGCTTGCTTATCTCGGCCGCGAAAACTGCTCGCTCTATTGCGCCTCGAAAGGCGGCGTCCTGTCGCTGACGCGCGCCTGGGCGCGCGAATTCGCGCCGCATATCCTGGTCAATTCGATCGCCCCGGGACCGATCGACACGCCGATGCTCGGCATCGAGATGACCTCGCCCGAGACCTTGGCCAAGGAATCGCAAAATCCCCTGGGCCGCATCGGCCGGCCGGAAGAGATCGCCGCGGCGGCGCTCTTCCTCGCCGGGCCTGGTGCCACATTCATGACCGGCCAATGCGTCAGCCCCAATGGCGGCGCGGCGATGTTTTGATGATGCGCGCAGGTCCATCCATTTCCCTCACCCTGAGGTGCGAGCGCAGCGAGCCTCGAAGGGTGTGTTGCAGCAATTTACGCTCTATCCTGATAGATGCTTCGAGGCCCGGCTGCGCCGGGCACCTCAGCATGAGGGATGTTGAGAGTGATCTCGTCAACAGCCGGAGGCACAAATGAACAAGAAGACCAGCAATGCCGAATTCCAGCCGCTCGATTCGGGCGTCGTGCCGCGCTTCGCGGGCTTTCCGACCTTCATGCGCCTGCCGATCGCCGAGCCCGACCAGGTCGATGTCGCCATCGTCGGCGTGCCCTTCGATAGCGGCACGACCAACCGCACCGGCGCCAGGCACGGCCCGCGCGAGATCCGCAGCCAGTCGAGCCTGGTGCGCCGCGTCCATCACGTGACCGGTCTTTCGCCCTTCGACCGGGTTAAATGCGGCGATTGCGGCGATGCGCCGATCAACCCGCTCGACCTCATGGCGAGCCTCGCCAGCATCGAGGAGTTCTTCGCGAAAATCCATAAGGCGCGCGCCCGGCCTTTGACGGCGGGCGGCGATCATCTCATCTCGCTCCCGATCCTGCGCGCGCTCGCCGCGAAAGGGCCGGTCGGGCTCATCCATTTCGATGCTCACTCCGACACCTATGACAGCTTCTTCGGCAACCGCTACAATCACGGCACGCCCTTCCGCCGCGCCATCGAGGAAGGCCTGCTCGATCCCAAGCGTGTGATCCAGATCGGCATCAGGGGCGCCATTTCCGATGCCTCGAATTACGATTTCGCCCGCGATCAAGGCGTGCGCATCGTCTTCATCGAGGAATTCGCCGAGCGCGGCCCGAAAGCGGTGATGGCGGAGGCGCGCAAACTTGTCGGCGAGGAGCCCACTTATGTTTCCTTCGACATCGATGCGCTCGATCCCTCGATCGCGCCCGGCACCGGCACGCCCGAGATCGGCGGCATCACCACGCGCGAGGCGCAGGCCATGGTGCGCATGCTGGACGGCGTCGACATCATCGGCGCCGATCTCGTCGAGGTCTCGCCGCCACTCGACCCGACCGGCGCCACGGCGCTTGCCGGCGCCACCATGATGTTCGAACTGCTCTGCGTGATGGCGAGCAGCAGCCGTTAGGTCTTCAAAACATCGGCCCAGCTCGTGATTTCGGAATGTACCGGCAGCATCAACGACAGGTTCCGGTTCAGCGCCAAAGTTTGCGCAAACGGCATCACAAGCTGTCCGCTGTCCAGAAAAGAGCGGATGAGCGGGAGATGGCCCATCAGCACGCCCTCTCCCGAGAGCGCCGCATCGACACCCATGCTGTAGAGCGAATAAACGGGTCCTGATTCAGCCAGCGATAGCGGACCCTGAACGGCTTCGAGCCAGCGGCTCCAATCGGCGCGCCACATGGAATCATGCAGCAAGGTCTGCCGCGAGAGGTCGTCGGGCCTTGCAAGCTCTTCGGCGATCAGGGGCGTGCAGACCGGGAAAATGACATCGTCCTCGATCGGCACGATGGCCGCGCCATGCGGCGCTTCGCCTTGGCCGAGAAAGAA